>MDSZ01197235.1_pt1 | contig 12028 bp, 12 predicted proteins | sample 811201 | NCBI WGS metagenome assembly MDSZ01 (sample SAMN05326647, study PRJNA326480) | marine metagenome | isolation source: seawater | place: Indian Ocean: North | collected 2010
AAGTCGGGAGCTAATTTAAATTTAAATGAATATAACAACATTTTCTTTAATTTAGGTTATTTGTCTAAAGCCCCTAGATTTGATAATATTTATACTGTAAGCAATACTTTACAACAATATATTAAAAATGAAATTGTAAAAGCAGTGGAAGGAGGGTATTCTTATAGGTCTTCATTGTTTTCAGCTAATTTAAATTCGTATTACACTGTTTGGGAAAATAAACCTGCTAATATTTCTCAAACAATTGGCGGGACAAGGTATTCAGATATTGTGCCAATGAATGCTTTACATAAGGGAGTAGAGATGGATGCTGCATTAAAATTAAGTAGGTCACTAAGCATTGAAGGGTTAGTTTCTTTAGGAGATTGGACTTGGACTTCAAAAGGTGAGGCAATTATTTTAGACAGTGAAAACTCCCCTCCATCATTAGAGCTGGGTAATACTAATTCAGATACCTTAAGATATGATGCTAGTGGTGTACACGTTGGAGATGCAGCACAAACACAGTTTGGTTTAAGCATAAGGTATGAACCTTCATATAATTCTTACATTAAGATGAGAGGAACATATTTTACTGATCATTATGCTGATTTTGATGCTGCATCTTTATCAGGGGATAATGTAGGTAGAGAAAGCTGGAAAATGCCTGCTTATCAATTAATAGATTTACATGCTGGATATAAGTTTAAATTATCTAACAGAAACAAATTAGATGTTAAATTGAGCGTACTTAATATATTTAATACTATATACATTTCAGATGCACGAAACAATGATTCTTATGTTTCATCAAGCCTTAATGATTTTGATGCGAAATCAGCTAGTGTATTTTTTGGCTTAGGCAGAAGAATAAATCTCTCAGCAAAGTTCACTTTTTAAAAATTTTACAAAATGAAAAAAATAACAATTTTAATCTTTTTAGTTTTAATTAATTTATCATTAATAGGGCAAACAGATATTATAACCGCGAGAATGCAAGGCGTTGGGGCAACTGTTACTGTTACAGGAGTTGTAACAAATGGTGATGAGCTAGGTCCAATTAGATATATAGAAGATGCTACAGCCGGTTTAGCACTGTATGACCCGACTCCATTAATTAGCGTTTTAAGAGGTGAGGAGATCACAGTTACAGGCGTATTAGTTGATTATAATGGGCTTTTGGAGATGACACCGGTTAATTCAATTTCAACCGTTTCTAACAATTTATCCGTAACTCCTCAAGTTGTTACACCAAATCAGATTGGAGAGAACACAGAATCTGAGCTGGTTCAAATCGATAATGTAACTTTTAATGGTGGTGGATCAACTTTTACATCCGGAACACATGATTTTACATCAAACGGCCAATTAGGTAGAGTGTATATAAGATCAGGAAGCCCTTTAGAAAACACATTAATTCCTGTGGGGCCAGTAACATTAGTGGGTATATCTTCACAATATACATTTTCTACTCCTGCAAATGATGGCTATCAAATTTTACCAAGAGATTCAGCGGATATTATTCAAAGCGGAAGTATTGCATTTACTTCAGCTGTTTTACAAGACAATATTACAACTACTGGATTTGATTTAAGCTGGGAAGTGTCTTCTAATTCTACAGCTAGTTGTAATTATGGCCTAACATCTTCGCTGGGTACAATTATTAATCAGGGTGGTAATAGCACCACACACTCAATTAGCCTGACAGGATTGCAGCCTGCTACGTTTTATTATGTACAATGTTATTCAATTAATGGTACCGACACAGCATTTTCAAACATTGGTATTTATTCTACAGCATCATTGTCCTCTGGAATAATTCGACCATATTTTAACCATTCGGTTGATAATACTTTTTCTAATGGTGTTAATGCTGAAAATATTGGGGCGGCTTTTGCAGATACAATAGCAGCATATATTGATTTAGCACAGACTTCTTTAGATATATGTGTTTACAATGCGTCATCTAGTATAATTGCAACCGCAATAAATAATGCTTATAACAGAGGAGTTAATGTTCGTTATATTGCAGATGATGATGTTACAAATATTATGTTAAGTAGTTTGAATACAAATATTCCTGTTGTAATTAGAGATTCGTCGCCAGCTGGTATTATGCATAATAAATTTATAATTATTGATGCTAATTCCACTAATAATTCATGGATATTGGGCGGATCAACTAATTGGACAAATCCATCAAATTTAATTAATGATTATAATAATATGATTTTCATACAGGACGAGGCACTTGCAAAAGCATATACATTAGAATTTGAGGAGATGTGGGGAGGAGTTTTCGGAACTCATAAGGCAGACAACACCCCTCATAAATTTATAGTGAATGGCAAGTTAGTTGAGTTGTATTTTTCACCATCTGATCAAACAACTTTTCATATTTTAAAGACAATAGAAAGTGTAAATAATTCATTTGAATTTGGACTACTTAGTTTTACCAGGGATGATTTAGGGCAGGCAGTTATTGATAAGGATATAGAGTTTGGAATTAATGCTCGAGGAATAATTGAGGCTGAAAATGGGACAGGAAGTGAATTTGCTACTTTAGCAGCTGCAAATGTTAATGTTAGGTCGCATACTGGAGTTGCTCATGACTTTCATCACAAATATTTAATTGTAGATGCAAATGCCATAAATTCTGACCCTATAGTTCTTACAGGATCTCATAATTGGAGTAGTAATGCAGAGAACAATTCTGATGAAAACACTTTAATTATACATGATGCGACAATCGCCAACATTTATTTGCAAGAATTTGAAAAAAGATGGGGTGAGCTTGGTACCCCTAACTTGGTTGATGATTTAATAGATATAAAACTTAAAATTTTTCCTAATCCAACAAAAGGCTTGGTTACTGTAGCAACAGATTTACCAATTATTCAGATAAACCTTTATTCAGCTGACGGAAAACTATTGTCCGTAAATAAACACACTGAAATTGATATTTACAATAAAGGAATCTATTTTTTGAAGGTTATATCTGAGAAAGGCTCTGTTATAAAAAAGTTAATAGTAGAGTAGTTTTTTATTTCTTAACTTAAGAAGGAAGTTTTTTAAATATAATATTTTGCTTTTCTAGACATCAAAACTTTCCATAAATTTAGTGGTATACTCTCCTTTGCGAATTTTTTCATCTTGCATTAATTTTTTATGAAAAGGAATGGTAGTCTTTATACCTTCAATAATAAATTCTTCTAAGGCTCTTTCCATTTTGGCGATTGCCTCTTCTCGTGTTTGAGCTACAGTAATTACTTTTGCAATCATAGAATCATAGAACGGCGGAATCATATAGTTTGCATATGCATGTGTGTCAACTCTAATACCATGACCACCTGGAGCATGAAAATTAGTAATTAATCCTGGCGATGGCCTAAAGTCATTTTCAGGATCTTCTGCGTTAATTCTGCATTCTATTGCGTGTAGTTGAGGCATATAATTCTTTCCAGATATTTTGATTCCCGCAGCAACTTTGATTTGTTCACGAATTAAATCATAATCAACTACCTCCTCTGTAATAGGGTGTTCAACTTGAATTCGTGTATTCATTTCCATAAAGTAGAAATTTCTATTTTTATCAACTAAAAACTCTACTGTACCAACCCCTTCATATTTAACAGATTCTGCTGCTTTAATCGCTGCCTCCCCCATTTTATCTCTTAATTTTTGAGTCATAAAAGGAGAAGGGGTCTCTTCCATTAATTTTTGATGTCTTCTTTGAATAGAGCAATCTCTTTCAGAAAGATGAGCTGCTTTCCCACTTTTATCTCCAATAATTTGGATTTCAATATGTCGAGGATTCTCAATAAACTTCTCCATATACATTCCATCATTGCCAAATGCTGCTTTTGATTCTTGCTTAGCACTATTCCAAGCATCTTCTAAATCCTCTTCTTTCCAAACTAATCTCATGCCTTTTCCACCGCCACCAGCTGTTGCTTTTAACATTATTGGGTACCCCACAATATTAGCTGCTAATTTTTTGCATTCAGCAAAATCTTTTATTAGACCATCAGAACCAGGAATAGTTGGCACACCTGCTTTTTTCATTGTTTCTTTGGCAGCAGCTTTGTCTCCCATCTTGTCAATCATTTCAGCAGAGGCTCCAATAAATTTAATATTATTTTCGGCACATATTTTTGAAAATGTTGCGTTTTCAGCTAAGAAACCATATCCAGGATGTATAGCATCTGCGTTAGTAATTTCAGCCGCAGCAATAATATTTGATATTTTAAGATATGATTCTGCACTTGCAGCAGGGCCAATACAAACTGCTTCATCTGAGAACCTTACATGTAAGCTGTCAGCATCAGCTTTTGAGTATACAGCAACAGTTTTTATTCCCATCTCTTTACAGGTACGAATAATCCTTAGCGCAATTTCTCCTCTATTAGCAATTAGAATCTTTTTAAACATAAGAATTAATTATTATTGTAAATATTTTAAGAGGGATCTACTAAGAATAGTGGTTGATCAAATTCAATAGGAGTCGTGTCGTCTACTAAAACTTTTATTATTTTTCCTGAAACTTCTGATTCAATTTCATTAAAAAGCTTCATGGCTTCAATGATACAGATTGTATCACCTTCTTTTATTGTGTCACCTATTTTGACGAACGGATCTGATTCAGGAGACGCTGATCTATAGAAGGTGCCAATCATAGAAGCCTTAATAGTTATATAGTTTTCTTCATCCCCTTTATTGCTTGAAGATTCTGAAGTAATAGCTTGATTGGCTGGCTCAATAATTTGTGCAGTATTGATTGTTGGGTTTACTTGAGGAGGTGTGGTTACAATTTGAGCAGGAACTTCCTTTATAATTGTAGGAATATTTTCTTCTGCTAATTCTCCTCTTTTCTTTTTTGGAGGAGATTTTATAGATATTTTTACATTATCTATTTCTAAGTCTACTTCTGTAGCACCTGATTTAGCAACAAACTTTATTAATTCTTGAATATCTTTTAAGTTCATTATAGTATAGTTTAATTCTTTTTTAAAAATACAAAAATAATTATTTATTTGGATCGTACGCCCATTTCAGATAGATTGATCCCCATGTAAAGCCCCCTCCAAAAGCAGCTAGTATTAAATTATCTCCTTTTTTTAATTTAGATTCCCATTCCCACAAACACAAAGGGATGGTTCCATTGGTCGTATTGCCGTATTTTTCAATATTTACCATTACCTTCTCACTACCTACGCCCATTCTTTTAGCTGTAGCATCTATTATTCTCTGATTTGCTTGATGCGGAACAAGCCATGATATATCTTTGGCTTGCAGATTGTTTTTTTGCATAATTTCCGCGGCAACATTAGCCATAGATGTTACGGCGGCTTTAAAGACTGCTTGCCCGTCTTGCCACACATGATGTTCTCTTGCTTCAACAGTTTCATGACTTGCGGGTCTTGCAGATCCCCCAGCTTTCATATGTAAAAATTCACCTCCAGAGCCATCACTTTTAAGTATAGAGTCCTGGACACCTAGACCTTCGCTAGAAGGCTCTAGCATTACAGCACCTGCTCCATCTCCAAAAATAATACAAGTTGCTCGATCTTGATAATCAATAATTGAGGACATCTTATCTGCACCAACTACGATAACCTTTTTATATGTGCCCGTTTCTATGAATTTTGATGCAGTTGCAACTGCATATAAAAAGCCTGAACAAGCAGCCATTAAATCATAGGCGAACGCATTAATAGCACCAATTTTATCAGCAATAATACATGCGGTAGATGGAAAAATCATATCAGGAGTAGCAGTTGCACAAATAATTAAATCGATATCTTCCGAATTAATGTTTGTCTTCTTTAATAGTCCCTGCACACATTTCACGCCTAATGCTGAGGTCCCTTTACCTTTTTCTTTAAGAATTCTTCTTTCTTTTATGCCAGTTCTACTTACAATCCACTCATCGTTAGTATCAACATATTTTTCTAATTCTTTATTAGTCAATATATAATCAGGTACATATCCTTCAACTCCTGTAATTGCAGCAGTAATTTGTTTCATTAGTTTATATTTTTTTTAATTTTTTTTGCCAAATCTGCTATTGCTACATCCTTTGTAAGTAATATCATGTTTTTAATAGCAATTTCGTTAGAAATACCATGACCTATAACTACGGCTTTATTTAATCCCAATATTGGTGTTCCTCCGTAGTTTTCATAATTAAGCCGACCAAAGTAATCATCAAGCAATCCTCTTTTTTTCATAATTGAATAGATGCCTTCAGCTTGTTTTAGTACAATGTTACCTGTAAAGCCGTCACAAATGATCACATCACTTTTTGAATTAAATATATCTCTGCCTTCGCAATTTCCAATAAAATTATAATCTGGGTTTCTTTCCATTAATACATATGCTGATTGGGTTAGCATATTACCTTTTGTTTTTTCCTCTCCTAAATTTAACAAACTCACCTTTGGATTTTTAACATTACAGATATGTTTAGAGAATAAAGACCCTAAGACACCAAATTGGTATAAGACATCTGGTTTGCAATCTGCATTTGCACCAACATCAAGCAACACAGTTGAACCCCCGTTTTCTTGAGGAATAATTGCAGAAAGTGGCGGTCTTAAAACGCCAGGAATTGCCTTTACAGAATATAACCCGCCAACAAACATAGCCCCAGTATTTCCAGCAGAGCAGAAGCCATCAATTTCACCTTCTGCTAGGTATTTAAACCCTTTTGCAATACTAGAATTTGGTTTAGACCTAAAAGCTTTTATAGGGTGTTCATCCATGGAGATGGTTTCAGGGCAGTCAACAATCTTAAAGTTTTCTGCATTAAGATTATATTTTTTTAGCTCCGAAATAATTATTGATTTTATTCCAAATAAAACTAAAGAAAATTTTTCTTTTACTTCTTGTATAGCGAGAATAGTTCCGTAAATAGTTTTTTCTGGTGCGTAATCACCCCCCATAATATCTATGCCTATTTTCATAAATACATTTAGTAAAAAATGATAAAATTAGATAATTATATAGACGCCTGACTATCTATTACCACCTTTCCTCTATAGTAAAGTTTACCATCAGACCAATGCGCTCTATGGTAAAGATGTGTTTCACCACTCGCCGAACACGTAGTCAACTGCTGAGCGTTAGCCTTATAATGTGTTCTTCTTTTATCTCTTCTAGTTTTGGAGATTTTTCTTTTAGGATGTGCCATTTTCTTATACTATTTTAATTTTTTTAATGCATCCCACCTAGGGTCAGATGACATATTTGCTTTTTGTGTATATTTAGTTATCAAATCTAACATTTCTTTATTACAGGTATTATTTCCATTTTTATCTAAGGGATGCGCTCTTTTTTTTGGAGCATTTAAAACAATTAATTCATAAATTAATTGTTTTAAATCTAGATAATTTTTATCATTTGCAATATATAGAATTTCATCAGTAGATATTTTGTGTTCGTTTGTCTTTTTAATAATGATATTTGTTTCACCAAATATTTTTACAGATAATTCTTCTGTGCATATATCACAAGCTAAGTGATTTATATCTCCATCAATGGTTAATTTTAAATATATATTTTCGCCGTCTTTTTTGAATTTAGCAATAGCACAGACATCTACATGTTCTATATCAGAGTAAGTAAATGATTCAAAGAACGCATCCTTAATTTCAAAAGTGAATGATTTTTTGTTAGTTATAGAATTTAATTTTACTATAAAATCATTCATTCCTTTTAAATTTAAAGGGATGCAAACATACAAATTTATTCCTATTTATAGCACATAGGCATGTTTATTAGCTTTTATAAGCTAAAGGGTTTTTATTTAGTTGTATAAATTCTTTTCTTTTTTTGTAAATATTACATGCTGTAAATATAGCTTCTCTAAATGAGCTTTCATTAGCTAATCCTTGCCCAGCAATTTCATATGCTGTCCCATGCACAGGTGATGTTCTTATTATATTTAGCCCTGCCGTGTAATTAACACCATTTGTAAAAGATAGTGTTTTAAACGGTGTTAATCCTTGGTCATGATACATTGACAGGATACCGTCAAAATTTTGTAAATTTTTATTTGTAAAGAAACTGTCTGCAGGATATGGGCCAAAGGCCATAATTCCTAAATTTTTTAATTTTTTAATTGCAGGAGTAATATGCTCTTTTTCTTCTTTTCCAAGCATCCCACCTTCTCCAGCGTGCGGATTAAGTCCTAAAATAGCAATTTTAGGCTTTCTAATTCCAAAATCTTCTATTAAAGAATTGTTTAGTTGTTTGGTTTTATTAATAATGTTAGTATTAGTAATTGACTTTTTAACTTTTTCTATTGGTGTATGACCTGTGACAAATGCAATCTTCATTTTTTCACTTATCATCATCATTAAAGCGTTACCCTGAAAGTTTTCTTGTAGAAATTCAGTATGACCAATAAAGTTATTTATACTTATTTTAATTGCTGATTTGTTAATAGGCGCAGTTACTAAAACATCAACTTGATTATTTTTTAATGCATCAATTGCTTTTTCTAAAGAGATAAAAGCAAATTTGCCTGATTTTTCAGTGGTTTCTCCAAACTTAATTTCAATATCTTCTGGACATATATTTATTAGATTTGCTTTTTTAGGATTTGCTTCTCGAATATTTTTTATAATATTAAAACTAAAGTCCTGCACAGCAATTGCTTTTCTATGAAATGAGGCTGCTTTGGAAGACCCAAAGATTATTGGCGTGCAAAACTCCATCATTCTATTATCCTTAAAAGTTTTTATAATAGTTTCAAGGCCTATTCCATTTATATCTCCTATTGAAATACCTACTTTTATTTTTGACATTATATCATGCTTTTAACAAATTCATATAGTAGTCTTACGCCTACTCCCGTTGCCCCTTTGCCTCTGTAACCGTATTTTTTTTGCGTGTAACATGGTCCGGCAATATCTAAATGAATCCAGGGATAACTAGTAAAATGGGACAGAAATTTGCCCGCTGTAATTGCTCCAGCGTGGGGGCCTCCTAAATTTTTGATGTCTGCAATATCAGATTTTATAAGCTCATCATAATCTGACCAAAATGGCATTTCTGCTAAACGCTCATGTATATTATTGCCTGCAAGTTTTAATATAGCATGCTCTTTTTCAGCATTTTTATGCATACTTACTATTCCATAATGTCCAATTGCAGCTACAGCTGAGCCTGTTAAGGTGGCAAGATCAATTACTAATTTGGGGTTGTATTTCTTTGCAAAACTAAGCGCATCAGCAAGAATTAATCTTCCTTCTGCATCGGTATTCATTACTTCAACTGTTGTTCCATCATGTATTGTAATTACATCGCCAGGAGCATAAGCATTTCCAGAGGGTCTATTATCAGTCGCTGGAATTAAAGCAATTATATGGATTGGCAATTTATTAGACGCAATTGCTTGTATTGCTCCAATTACTGCTCCAGCCCCCCCCATATCTACTTTCATTAAGTCCATTGAATTCTTAGTTGGCTTTAAGCTTAATCCTCCAGTGTCGAATACAATTCCTTTTCCCACGAAAATAATAGGCTGTTTATTTTTTGCATTTTTAGGCTTCCACTCCATAATTGTGAATGTAGGATCATCTAAAGATCCTTGATTAACAGCTAAAAGCCCCCCCATTTTTAAGCTAATAATTTGTTTTTTGTTGAGTATTGTAGTTTTTATATTGCTTTCTTTTGATGAATTTTTTGCAGCAAAAGCTAGTTCTTTTGCTGTTAAATGAGAAAAAGGCTCATTAACTAGATTTTTTGTTAGATATACAGCGTTGACAATGTTTTGTAATTCCCTAATTTCATCATTATTAGATTTTTCACATAAGTAGATTGTATCAAATTTATTTGGTATTTTATGTGTTTTGTATTTTGTGAATGTATAATTTGAAAGTGCAATTCCTTCAGTAATTTGCATAGCTTGTTTTTGATTACCTATAGTATTGACTAGCAGGACAGACTTTATTTCTTTTAACTTATTAGCAAGTTTATCTCCAAGCATTCTGCAATGCTCAGCATTTTTTTGCATATTTTTCTCTTTTCTAGGCGTAACTATAAAAATAATTCGATGATATTGATTGATTGTAATTATCTCTTTTTTCTCATGCTGTTTTTTTTTAATGTAATTTATTTCCTGATTAGAAAAGATAAAATCTGAAAAGTTGCTTTTATAATTACATAAAAGGATTAAATTGTCTTTTTTAGAAATTGTTGTTTTCTTTTTAATGCTGGTCTTCATAATAAAAGTTGTAATTTTGAATTTACAAAATTAAGTAAATTTATGCATAGTAAACAATTGCTTGCAAGGGCATTGAAAAACGAGTTTTTATCTATAAAAGAAGGCCAGTTTTTATTTGAAAACACTGCTACTGCTGACTTAATGTATGTTGCTAATGAACTAAGAATGATGCCAAAAATGGTTGAGCAAGTTATAAATTATTAGAGTATGTTTACAGGTATAATAGAAGATATTGCAGAGGTTATAAATATAACAAAGAAAGGGGATAATATTAATTTCATGTTCAAATCTAGCATAACTACTGAATTAAAGGTAGATCAATCTATATCTCATAATGGGGTATGTTTAACAGTTGTTGATGTTAATTCAGATGGGTATGAAGTTACGGTAATAAACGAAACTTTAAAAAAAAGTAATTTAGGACGCTTAGAATTAGGAAGCAGGGTAAATTTAGAGAGGAGTATTAAATTAGGAGAGAGACTTGATGGACATATGGTTCAAGGGCATGTAGATCAAACTGCTATATGCACGCATATAAAAGACTGTAATGGGTCTTATGTTTTAACTTTTGAATATAAGGGGTCAGATAATCTTACAGTTGAAAAAGGATCTATTTGTGTTAACGGTGTAAGCCTTACGGTTATAGACTCTCAAAAAAATTCATTTTCAGTTGCTATTATTCCTTATACATTTAAACATACTAATTTATGCAGCATTAAAGTGGGATCAGTAGTTAATTTGGAATTTGATATATTAGGAAAATATATTTCTAAAATGATTAAAAGTTTATAAAATATGAAGCCAACATTATTAATTTTAGCAGCAGGAATGGGTAGTCGCTATGGGGGGTTGAAGCAAATAGATGGAATTGGCCCAAATCATGAGCCAATTATAGAGTACTCAATATATGACGCCATCAAAGCAGGTTTTGGCAAAATTGTATTTGTTATAAGAAAGGAGTTTGACAAAGCTTTTCGTTCTCGTTTTGACAAATTTAATAATAGAATCATGATAGAGTATGTTTATCAAAATGTAAATTTGGAGATTCCGGGAATTAGTATTATTGAGCGCACAAAGCCATGGGGGACATCACATGCTGTTTTGGTTGCTAAACATGTTATCAATGAGCCATTTGCGGTAATTAATGCTGACGATTTTTATGGGGCCAGTTCTTTTAAGCTTATCGCAGATTTTTTAATTAAGAAATGCACCCCTTCTTTGATGGCCATGGTTGGATATACTCTTAATAACACCTTATCAGAGCACGGAACCGTTAATCGAGGCGTGTGTAATGTTGATGCCGAGGGAAACCTTATTGAAGTGATTGAAAGAACTAAAATTGCTAAACAAGGAGGCGTTTTAAAATATAATATTGGTAGTGATTCGGAGTTAGGAATATTAGATAAAAATGCTCGTGTCTCTATGAATTACTGGGGCTTTCATCCATCGATTTTTTTAGAAATTGAGAAGGGGCTAGATAACTTTATTCGAGCTAATCTAGATAATTCTACGGCGGAATATTATATTCCTAATGTTGTTACTGAAATGATTGTAAAAGGCAAGATGGCTGTTCGTGTAATTCCAACTAAAGAAAATTGGTTTGGTGTTACTTACTTGCAAGACAAGCCAATGGCAATAGAGGCAATTAATCAGCATGTCACCAATGGTGTCTATCCAAGAAATCTTTGGGATTCATGAGAAAGAAGGTGTTATTATTAGGATCCGGCGAACTGGGCAAAGAAGTGGCAATTGCTATGCAAAGATTAGGTCAATATGTAATTGCAGTAGATAATTATGAAAATGCACCTGCAATGCAAG
>MDSZ01125060.1_pt1 | contig 12026 bp, 12 predicted proteins | sample 811201 | NCBI WGS metagenome assembly MDSZ01 (sample SAMN05326647, study PRJNA326480) | marine metagenome | isolation source: seawater | place: Indian Ocean: North | collected 2010
AATTTATCAAATTCTTGTTCCTCTTGCTCTAGTATTTTTTTTGCATCATATTTATTAAAATCATCATCTAATGGTTTTAATGTAGATTTTTTTGTTTGAGCTTTTTTAGCATCATTATTCTTTTTGTTTTTATTTTCAAAACTTTTATTTTTACCAACAGTATTAAAATTTGGTGCTGATGGACTTATATTGCTTCTTGTGCTTCTTAAACTAGAAGAGCCTCTAAAATTAGATTGTGCTGTTGATGAACTTTTTTGTTGATTATTTTTATTCTTGAATACAATTTGAATTGTTTTTTTATTACCACTTGATCTATTTTTATCAGCGGCAGGTCCTAAATTTTTTCTTATTTGAAGTCTACCTGTAGAAGAAAGTTTAAGAGGCTTTTTTTTATTTGATTTATCTTTTTCCAATTTAAGTTCCTAGTTTTGTTCTGTAAACCAATCTTCTCTAGCCTTCATTATCATTTTATTTACTGCATCTTCTTCAATATCTAAATTTCTTAAAATACCTTCATCCTTATCTATTAATTCGAAAGTTGCTAAATCAGCAAAGTCATTAATTGTTAAAATATTTGACTTTGCAAGTTCTGCTAGAATAGCTGAATTCATACCTTCCAAATTTTTAAGTTTTTCATCTTTTATATTTTCATCTATAAGTTTTTGGTTAATAGCCTCTTGATCTTTAAGATAATTTTTTGATCTTTCTAAAATTTCTTTAGCTAAATCTGAGTCAAAACCCTCAATTTTTTCAATATTTTCTTGTGTCTCGGATGCTATAGAACCTATTGTTGTATAACCATCTGTTACTAAGAGCTGAGCGATAACATCTTCTACATCAAGCAATTCTGAAATTTGTAAACTCTTTTCTTTAAATTCTTGTTGTCTTCTCTCAGATTCCTCTTCTTCAGTTAAAATATCAATTTCTAGATTAGTTAGGTTAGATGCTAATTTAACATTCTGTCCTTTTCTACCAATTGCAAGACTTAGTTGATCATCGGGTATGACTACCTCTACTTTATTTTTTTCTTCATATAAAAAAATCTTACTTACTTCAGCAGGTGCTAAAGCATTTGCAAGAAAAGTAGCTTGATTATCTGACCAAGTAACTATATCAATTTTTTCACCTTGAAGTTCATTTACAACAGCTTGTACTCTTGACCCTCGCATTCCAACACAAGCTCCAACAGGATCAATTGTTGAATCTTCAGTATGGACACTTATCTTTGCTCTAGAACCAGGATCTCTTGATACACTTTTGACAGTTATTACACCTTCATATATTTCTGGTACTTCTTGATGAAAAAGCTTTGCAAGAAAATTAGGATGAGTCCTTGATAGAAACACCTGGTAGCCCTTAAGGTCATTTTTAACTTCATATATATATGCTCTTACACGATCACCATTTTTAAAAGTTTCTCTTGGAATTAATTCTTCTCTCTTAATAATTGCTTCACTTTTACCTAAATCAATTATCAAATTACCAAACTCAACTCTTTTAACAATACCAACTGCAATTTCACCTACTTTATCTTTATATTCATCATACTGCTTTGATTTGTCAGCTTCTCTAACTTTTTGAATAATTACACCTTTAGCATTTTGTGCTGCAACTCTACCTAAATCTATTGGAGGTAATTCTTTTATTATTGACTCACCAATATTGATATCTTGATTTATTTTTTTAGCATCTTCTAACAAAATTTGTCTAGATTGAAATTCTTCCTCAATTTTATCTACAACTTCTAGGTATGAATTAAGTTTTATGTCACCAGTAGATCTATCAATAGAAATTCTTATATCTATTTCTTGTCCATATTTAACTCTTGCAGCTTTTTCTAAAGCTTGCTCCATTGCTGAAAAAACAGCATCTTGATCAATATTCTTTTCTTGAGCAACATTTGTTGCAACTTGCAACATCTCTTCTCTTATTACATTAAATTTTTTTTTGGCCATATTTATAAAAAAAAGGTGGGATAACCCACCTTAATATAATCATGTCTATATTAAAAAATTTCAAAAATACAAGACTATATTTTTTTTAGAATAAATAAAGAGGGCTTTTTGCCAGAAATAATTGCTTTTTTATAAAATTTTGTTTCAATATCATAATAATCTTTTATCCCATAAAATATATTATTTTGATTTTTCCATATAAATAAATTTTGTAACTCAAAAAAAATATTAAAGATTGCTCTAATATATGATTGTGAATCTGTTGCGATGTGAATTTCACCGTTTTTTTTTAGAGATTTATGAATTTTTTTTAAAAAATTTGTATTAATTAATCTTCTTTTGAAATGTTTTTTTTTATGCCATGGATCAGGGAAAAAAACCCATACTGATTCTAAATTATCCTCCTTTCTGTATATTTCTAAAAATTCAAGAACATTTCCAGGATATATATAAATATTTTTTATTTTTTGATTTTGTATTTCTTTTAATAGATTTAAATTTCCATCAATATATTTTTCAAAAGCTATTATTTTATAATCAAGAAAATTTTTTGATAAGAAGATAGTCGTTTCTCCATAACCAGTCCCAATATCTAAAATTAATTTACTATTTGAACCTATATTTTTAATATTGTATTTTTCTAACAAGGAAAGATAGTTTTCAATATTTATTTTTTTTTTACTTCTTCCTTTTGTCCTTCCAAATAATCTATATTTAAATTTGTTATCTTGCATGCACTTTTTTAATATAATAAATAAAAATTAATAAAATAATTACTAATAGATAAATGTTTAATAAATAATGAGTTATGTAAAAATTATCATTTTGATTGATTGTTAAATTATACCTTATTGATTTTTTATCATTAAGATCTATGAATGATAGGAGACTGCCTTTTTCGTCAATAATAGCAGAAATTCCATTGTTTGATACTCTTACTAGTTTTTTATTAAATTCTGCTGCACGTAATTTAGCAAGATATAAATGTTGATACGGACCCAAAAATTTACCAAACCAAATATCATTAGTTATGTTGATTATTAAATTATTGTTGTAATTTAATTTATTAATCAACTTCCAATAAAAAACTATTTCATAGCATATTACAGGTATATAACTAAGTCCCTCAGAAATTTTTATAGACCTTAGCTTAGCTCCCTTGGTGTAATCATTTGATCCACTTATTGGAACAAAGAAACCTAAATAATTTCTAAATGGTAAAAATTCACCGAAAGGAACTAATATTTTTTTATCAAAGTATGAAATATTCTCTGATGATATGTTTACCAGAGTATTAAAGTATTTATTATTATCTTTTCTTGTACCACCAATGATTACAGTTTTATTTTCTGGTAAATTTTTTTTAATTTCTAATAAATTTGTTTCAGTAATTAAGTAAGGATAATTATTTTCAGAAAATATTACAACTTCCGCTTTACTTTTATTTATACTATTAATGATTTCATTAAAATTTTTATCCAAAATATATTCTGAATTTGAATTTTTTAAATTTAACTGAAATATTTCTAAATCCAATTGCTTTGATTCAGATTCATAACTTTTCTCATTTAATAAATTGATTACCAAAATAGACATTAGTGGTATTGTTACCAAAAATGAAGAAGTTATAAAAATAATTTTTTTACTTTCAGTTGTAAATAATAAATATGGTATACAAAATATTTGAACGACAATATAACTGGTTACTAAAGTTCCAAAGTTTCTTAAAAAAAACAATAAATAGTCACTGCTTGAAATAATTAGTGAAAAAGTAATCCAAGGGAAACCATAAAAAATCATAGATATAATATACTCTACTGAAATGAATATTAATGGAACTAAGAAAAATATTGGTATTATTTTATATAATTTAATGAAGATAATAAAAATCGAGCTAAAAATAAAAGCTAATAAAATTATTAATAAAATTGAAATTGGAAAGAAAATTCTAGTCTCAGCCATCATAAGAAAGGGGTTTTTTAGCCAAAACAAAAGGCTTATAAAAAAACTAAAACCAAAACAAAAACTGTAAAAATAAAATTTTTTATTATTTAAAACTCCTATATTTTTTTTTATAAAAAAACACAAATACGGAAAAATTATAAAACCAATGGGAGCAAAAAAATATGGAGGAAAAAGGATAGAAGTTAAAAAACCAAGAATTAAGAAGATTACTATATTCAATTACTTTTTTTTATCTCAACTGTTTCAATTTTTCTATTGTTTGATTTTATAATTTTGATCATCAACTTATCATTTATTTTTATATTTTCATTATTTTTTGGTATTCTATTAATCTTTGAATATACTAAACCTCCTACAGTAAATATTTCATCTTCTTTATTTTTTTCAATTTCAGTTTTAAAGTAATTTTCAAGATCATCTATTCTAAAGCTAGAATCTACAACTATGGAATCAGGTGTTTTTTTTAGTATTAAATCATCAACATCTTCAACATCATGTTCATCTTCAATATCACCAACAATTTCTTCAACTAAATCCTCAATAGTTACTAAACCATCCACACCACCTACACCATCAACTACCAATCCGATATGAATACGTGATAATCTCATAGTTTTAAGGAAATCTAAAATTGGTGATTTTGGCGCAACATAAAGAATTTCCCTAGTAATTTTATTTAATTCAAATTTTTCTTCTGACTCTTTAATAAAATCTTTTATATGAAAAAAACCTATTACATTATCTATATTTTTTTTATAGACAGGCATTCTTGAATGACTTTCCTTTTTTATCACATTTAAAATTTCATTATAACTTTGATCATGGTCTACAGCAATAATTTCACTTCTAGGCACCATTAAATCTTCGACACTTTTTTCATTTAGTTTTAAAATGTTTTTAATCAGATTTTTTTCATCATTATCATTTAAATCTTGAAGATTATTCTTATCACCTTCATTAGCAATATAAGTCAAAATATCTTCTTTTGTTGAATCATTGGACAAAAGCTTTTTTATAATCCAACTTTTCCAACTGTATGTTTTGTCTGTATTATTCATTCTATAAATATGGATTCTTAATATTAAAACTTTGTAATATTTTTATTTCTTCTTTTTTCATTAAATTAAAATCTTTTATATTTTTATGATCATATCCATTTATGTGAAGCAGGCTATGTATTAACAAGTGATTAAAATGATCATATAAATTAGTTCTATTTTTATTAATAAATTTTTCAATTGTATCTATTGAGAAAAAAATATCACAAAATAAAATTTTTCCAAGATTTTTATTTGCTATTTTTGATACAAAAGTTAATACATCCGTATCCTTGTATTTATTTTTATATTTTTTATTTAGTTTAATCATATTTTTTTTATCAGAAAATATTAAATTAATATTTATAAGATAATTTTTTTTAAAATAATCCCTCATTTTATTAATAGTCTTGAAACTTATTTTTTTTACTTTTGGTATTCTTCTAGGCCATTTCTTTGATTTAGAAAAAAACTCAACTTTTATTTTCTGTTTCATACGCATTTATAATTTTTTTAACTAGATCATGTCTAACTACGTCTGATTCATTTAATTCTATAAAACCAATATCATTAATTTTGTTTAGTTTTTTTAAAGCATCTTTTAAGCCTGAGTCATGTTCACTTATAAGATCAATTTGAGTAACATCTCCAACAATTACCATCTGACTATTTTTTCCTAACCTTGTCAAAAACATTTTCATTTGTGTTTTTGTGGTATTCTGAGCTTCATCTAGTATTATAAAGCAATTTTCAAGTGTTCTACCTCTCATAAATGCAATAGGAGCAATCTCAATTGTATTATTTAGGATCTTTTTTTCAACTTGCTCAAAAGGTAACATGGAATATAATGCATCATAAATTGGCCTTAAAAATGGATCAACCTTTTCTTTTAAATCTCCTGGAAGAAAACCTAATTTTTCACCAGCTTCAACAGCAGGTCGTGATAAAATTATTTTATTTACTTTTCCGTCGAGTAATTCAGATACAGCTTTAGCAACAGCCACATACGTTTTTCCTGTTCCAGCAGGTCCAACAGCAAATATTATATTTTTAGAGTTTAATAATTTGAAATATTCATTTTGATTCTTTGACCTTGGTATAATTTTTCTTTTTTTTGTTTGTATGAACAAATCCATTTGTTTATCTTCTTTAATATTCATTGATATTAGACTTTTGCTTTCTCTTATTTTGTCTTCATCTATTTCTTCACCTTTTTTTGCTTCTTCAAACAAACCTAAAATAGTTTTTTTTGTTTCATAAATAGACTTTTTATTCCCAGAAATCTTAATTTTATTACCCCGATAATGTATTTGTACATTATTGATTTTTTCAATAAAAGATATATTCTTATCATCAACACCAAATAAGCTTGATAAGATAGTATTATCATCTAACTCTATTTCTAAATTATCAATTTTTTCTACTATGCTTGACATTCTAAAGCAAAATTTGTCGAATTTATAATTTTCACATTTAAAATTTCGTTTATTAATGATGTGCTAGAGTTTATAAAGGCACTTTGATTATAGATGGTTCTGCCAATAAATTGATTTTCATACCTACCTTCTTTTTCAAATAAAACTTCAACGTTTCTATTTAGAAAAGATTTATTGTAAGTTTTTTGTTGCTCAGTTAACAGTGATTGAAGAGCACTTAATCTAGCTTTTTTTACTGAAATTTCAATATTGTCCTTTTGTTGAGCTGGTGTACCAGGTCTTGGGCTATATATAAAAGAATACGCAATTACAAATTTAACTTTTTCTATAAATTTCATTGTATCTTCAAAGTCAGTATCGGTTTCTTCTGGGAAACCTACTATAAAATCAGATGACATCGCAATATCTGGTCGAACATTTTTAATTTTTTCTACAATTTTTAGATAATCACTCACTGTATGCTTTCTATTCATTTTTCTTAAAATCTTATCAGAACCTGATTGTATTGGCAGATGAAGAAAGGGCATCAATTTAGGATTTTCAGAATGAGCAATTATTAAAGAGTCCTTCATATCTATGGGATGGGATGTCATATATCTTATTCGTTTTACTTCATTTATTTCTGCAATTTTATTTATTAAATAAGCTAAATCTTTTGATTTACCATCTTGTCCTAAACCATGATAGGCATTAACATTTTGACCTAAAAGTATTATTTCTTTTACACCGTTTGAAGTATAATTTTTGGTTTCTTTTAATATATCTTTTACAGGCCGAGAGAATTCGGGGCCTCTTGTATACGGAACTACACAAAATGAACAAAATTTGTCACAACCCTCTTGAATAGAGATAAATTCAGAGGTGGATTTTGAAGAATTGAAAATTAAATTTTTAAATTTTTCATTCTGTAAAAATTCACTATTTAGAGGCTCTTCAATTTTATCTATCATATCAGGAAGTTTGTGAAATGATTGTGGGCCAACTACAAAATCTACTGTTGGGGATCTCTTTTTTATTTCATTTCCCTCAGCCTGAGCAACACAACCTGCAACAACTAGTTTCATATCACTCTTATTATCTTTAATTTTTTTAATTCTACCTATGTCTGAGTAAACTTTTTCAACAGCTTTTTCTCTAATATGGCAGGTATTTAAAACTGTTAAATCTGCTTTTTTTATATCTTCTGTAACTTTGTAACCTTTACTTAAAAAAAGATCTTTCATGCGATTGCTGTCATAAACATTCATTTGACAGCCATAGGACTTAATATAGATAAATTTATCTGTCATTTTTAAATAATTTTGAAAAAGCACTTAGCATTAATAATTTTGTTTTTATACTTATAGTAATTATGTCTAAAGTTAAGAAAAACAAAGTTGTTTTTTTCATAAAAATTAACAGCTTTTATATTATTCTCCGCAACCTCAACATATATCTTTGAAATCTTATATAAATTTTTATTTGAGATAATATGATTAAAATAACTTGAACCTATATTTTTTCTCCTAAATTTATTATCAACATATAAGATATAAATTTCTAATTCAAATAATTCGTTGTTAATAATCAAACCTCCAATTAAAATTGCTGTTAATTTATTATCTAAAAAACATCCAAGAGAAAAATTATTTGTTTTCTGAAACTGAATTTTAATATTGTTAATATTCCAACCAAGTTCAAAAAAATCCTTAAAACCTTCATTATTATTAGATATAAATAGTTTAACTGTAGTAAAGTCCTCTTTAAGTAATCTGCGTATTTTTATCAATTTAGTATTGTGTTATTTGATATATAGATTGGTTCAATTATAATTTTTTTTGAGAAATTAAGTTTATTTAAATTTAACATAATTTCTTCAATAAAAGAAAATTTTATTTGATTTAAATTTTTTAAATTTGAATAAAACTTTTCAGAATTGTAATAAATAGTTTCTATATTAATTGGCGCATCTTGATTTAATTCATCTATTTTTTGATAATTAATTTTCTTTTTTTCAGTTATAGTACATAGAAAGTTTTGATTATTGGAAGAGGATAAATAAAATCCAATTTTTTTATTATTATTAATTAGAAACTTAAATTTAAATAGATCATTCATTGATATTGGACAAAAAGGTAGATCCTTAGATATATTAATGCCTGAGAGAAAAGCTGCCCCTACTCTTAAGCTGGTAAATGAACCAGGTCCAATTGTTAGTGCTGTTTTTTTGAGATTTTTAGTCAAATTTATGTCTTTATCTATTTTTATGTAGGTTTGAAAAATATTATCGCTTAATTTTTCTGATTCATTAAGTAATATTTTTCTATTAAGCATTACTTTATTCTCTTCAATCACATAAAATTCTGGTATTGGTGATACAACATCTAAAAATAAAAACATATATGTGTCTATATAAATATATTTTATTGCAATTATTAAAAAGTATTAGTTTATTTTTTTTCTTTATTTCGATTGCTCAGGCATCAAATATTAAGAATTCTGCTACAGTTTTTATGTATCATAAATTCGGAGTTTCTAAATATCCCTCAACAAGTGTAACAATAAAGCAACTAGAGAGTCATATTAAAGAATTTACTGAAGGTAAATATAATATTCTACCTTTAAACTTTATAATGGACACAATTATAAATGATGGAGAGCTTCCTGATAATACCATTGGAATTAGCATAGATGATGCAGATAAATCGTTTTTCGAAGTAGGATGGCCTCTATTTAAGAAGAATAATATTCCCGTGACTTTATTTGTAACAACAGGAACAATAGCAAATAATAATAAAAGCTATTTAAATTGGAATCAAATCAGAAAACTAAAGGAGGAAGGTGTTGAAATCGGCGCTCATTCTCATACTCATGCACATATGCCTGATATTAGTATAGATGAAATAAAAAATGAAATAGAGGTTTCGAACAAAATATTTTTAAAAGAATTAGGAGAAATTCCAACTTTATTTGCATATCCGTACGGAGAAACAAACAATGAAATTATTAATTTAATTAAAAAATATAAATTTAAAGTAGCATTTGGCCAACATTCAGGAGTGATTAATGAGACATCAAATATGTATTATCTTCCACGTTTTTCTTTAAATGAAAAATATGGTGAGCTTGATAGAGTAAAATTTGCAGCTGCAGCTAAAGGTTTAGGTGTATACGATTTTATTCCATCTAATCCAACAATAAAAGAAAATCCACCGTTCATTGGATTTTCACTTTTAGATAATAAATTAACCGATTCTCTCAATTGCTTTATTTTTGATATGAGGGGTCAAGTTGAAAGAGAAATATATAAATTTAATGAAAGAGTTGAAATAAGATTGTCTAGAGAATTAGAAAACGGAAGATCGAGAATTAATTGTACTGCAAAAGACTCCAAAGGAAATTGGAGATGGTTTGGACATCAATTTTATAATTAGCACTAATAGGTAATAATTTTTGAGTTGAATTTATTAAAGTCATTTTTTTCAATAACTAAATTTATAGTTTTTATATACTTGTCATCTTCAGCATAAGAATTAAGCTTTTCTATCAAAAGACTTGTATCAGAAAAATTATTTTTAGTTCTCATTATATTCCTAACTTTTCTAAATTCTTTGTAAGCATGGTGAGTATTTATATTTTTGAAATAAGAGGAAACACTATTGTCATATGAACTAAAAGACTTAATAAAATGTTTTTCACCAAGCTCTCTCTTTAAAGGAAGCACCCCCTTGTTTTGATCATAAGTATACTCACCAAATAGCGCATTAAAATTCTTTGCAAATCTTGATGTTCCCCATCCACTCTCAATTGCAGCCTGCGCTAATGCAATTGAATTAGGAATAATGTCTACGTTTGAGAGAATTTCATTAATCAAGTCTAGTTTATGTATTTCTGAATGATTAATATTAAATTCTTTTGCTATACTGTTTAATTTAACCAATTCATGATTTTGAAGTGTTTTAAATGTTTGTAGTTTGTTTTTAAGCTCAAGTAAAAAATTTCTAGTAATTAATATATTTTGGTTTTCATTGATAATGATAGGTAAAACAGTTTTAACAAATGCTTTTTTTTCAGTATTTAAGTAGTTAAAATCACTATCAGATAAGTTTGAGAGTGTAGCAGCATTTTTTTTAAGTTTGATATTAGAAACAATAATAGGATTCAAAGGTTTTTTTCTTACTTTGACAATTATTTTATTAGTTAAAATCTCTGATACAGGAGGGTCCTTAAGCACTATTTCTTTTTCTGAATATAATTTATTTATTTGATCAGAGGTTTCTCTATCAATCTCAACGATTTTTTCATAAAAATTGTAAGTAACTATTCCATTGCTTAAAAAAATTAAACCAATTATGGCTAGAGGAAAACAAAAAAAATTTAAAATCTTATGCATCTATAGGCCTAACTTCTAAAACTTCTGGTACGTAATGTTTAAGCATATTTTCAATACCCATTTTTAATGTTGCTGTCGAACTAGGGCATCCAGAACAAGCACCTTGCATATGAAGGTAAACAATACCGTCTCTAAAGCTATCATAGATAATATCCCCACCATCCATAGCAACTGCGGGTCTAACTCTTGTATCAAGCAATTCTTTAATTTGCTTAACTATATCAGAGTCTGCATCATCAACATTTAAGGAATTATTATTTTTTTTTGTATCAATGATTAGAGTTTGATCTCCAGAACTATAATGATCCATTATTGAACCCAAAACAAGAGGTTTCATTACTTGCCAATCTATTGATTGGTTTTTTGTAATAGTTATAAAATCACTACCAAAAAAAACACCTTCTACTCCTTCAACTTGAAATAATCTTTTTGCAAACGGTGAATTAGTGGCTTCCTCTGTATTCTGATAAAAAGCTGTTCCCTCATCCATTACGACTTTTCCTGGTAAGAACTTTAAAGTTTGAGGATTAGGGGTTTGCTCTGTTTGTATAAACATATGGTTTATATATAGTTATTAATATGTCTTTCGTATGAATTTTACTAAAAAAAATTAAAAATTTGGGGAATTTCTTAGGATAAAAAGCCAATTATTTCTTTTGTTTTTACCAAAACTGGCTCAGCTACCTGAATTGCATTCGCTTTTCCATCATTAAGTACCGAATCGATGTATGAAGTATCAGTTATTAATTTGTTCATTTCTTTAGTTATGGGTTCAAGTTTAGATACAGACAAGTCAATTAGATCCTTTTTAAAGTTTGAAAATTCTTTACCTGCATATTCTGAAATCACATTATCAATTGTTACATTTTTTAAAGAAGCGAATATTGAAATTAAATTTTCTGCTTCTGGTCTTTTTTCTAAGCCTTCTTTATTTACAGGTAAAGGTTCAGGATCAGTTTTTGCCTTTTTAATTTTTTGTGAAATACCTTCAGCCGTATCAGTAAGCATAATTCTTGAATAATCTGATGGGTCCGACTTACTCATTTTTTTAGACCCATCACGTAGACTCATAACCCTCGTTGCTTCTCCAAAAATTAAAGGTTCTGGAATTGGAAAAAAATCAGTTTTAAAATCACTATTAAATTTTTGAGCTATATCTCTAGTTAGTTCTAAATGTTGCTTTTGATCATCACCAACTGGCACATGGGTTGCTAAGTATATTAAAATATCTGCTGCCATTAAAGTTGGATATGAAAACAGA
>MDSZ01185239.1_pt1 | contig 12025 bp, 13 predicted proteins | sample 811201 | NCBI WGS metagenome assembly MDSZ01 (sample SAMN05326647, study PRJNA326480) | marine metagenome | isolation source: seawater | place: Indian Ocean: North | collected 2010
ATCTTTAAAATTTTTTAAAGGATTTGTGGCCATGATTTCAATAATAAAATCATATTTAGTTTTATTCATTTTTTCCATAAAGTTGACAGCATGTTTTAAAGCATCTGATGATGAAGAGGTATCTGTTGAAAGCTCTTTTGGTCTCAAAAAAGGAACATTAGCTCCATATTTTTCTGATATTTTTTTTATTTCTTTACTATCGGTGGAGACAATATAATTCGATATTAATTTACTCTTCAATGCCTCATTAATCGTATAATAAATTAAAGGTTTTTTATTCAGTAATTTTATATTCTTGTTTTTTACACCCTTTGAACCCCCCCTCGCAAGGGTAATACCTAAGATATTATAGTTTTCTTTCAATTTATGCCTTCCTATGGATTATCATCTCCAAAAAAAAATTATGTATGTTTAATTTACTTCACCCAAATAAAAAATATTTGGCAAGCTCTGCTGCCCGCCAATTCTTGATCTGAAAATATCAATTTCTTTTTTGAGCACTTTGCAAAAACTTAAGTCATAATCATCAAAGGAGGTTATCTCTTTTAAATTAAGATTGCAAAAATCTTGATATGTAAGTGCCTGAATTCTTGAATGTCGATTTACTAAATTAATAATTGCATTCTTTTTCATTAATTTTGATACATATGAAAGATATTTGTTTACTTCTTCAATTCGCATTTCTGAAAAAGACTCATGGTTAATAAAGAGATCAAATATTCTTTGGTCCCCTAAGTCATCATTATAAAGCTGATCTGGTGTGATAAATAATACTTTTCGTTCATAGCTAGACTCTTTGAACTCTTTTTGTTCATTGGGTAAAAAAACTTCATAATTACCATCACATTTTGGGATATAAATATCTGTTATTTCTTGGTGACATTTTAAAATCATTTCAGGTAAATCACAAATAACGTATTCAAACTTCTCAAGGTCATATGACATAAGATGGCCAAAATTAAAAACACCAGCACCAATCTCAAAAATTTTTAAATTTTTTGAAAGACTTAAATTTGATTTTAAAAGACTTAAATAAACAAAGCTTTTAAAAGAATTATGTGAAAAGCCAATACCATATTTTTGATATTTATTTAAAAATTCATTAAAATAAAATTTATCGTATAGTTTAAAATTATAATCAGAAAAACCATATTTAGAGCCAGCTTGACTATCTCTGTTAAAAATTAGAAAACTCAAAATTTTTACATAATAATTTCGAAATATTTTTCCAAAATTTGGGACTTTGTTAATAGTAAAATCATAAAATTTAATTAAGTTAACATAAAGCTTTCTTTTTTTTTCCCCAATCCTCGATAGTCCATAACCTCTTAAATTTGAGTTACTATTTCGAAAATCTTTTCGAAATTCAGACCAAAGTTTTGATGTATTTCCAATTGATAAGTCTAGATTTTTAGAAAAATTTTTTCGGCGATAATCATAATTCATATCAACCTATGCCTTTCCAAGTCGCACCGTTGAGAGTGTAGTGATGATAGACTGATAGGCTGGGGTCATAGAAAACTTTTTGATTATTTTGAATTATGTTATTAACCCAATATCTATCTTCTTTGCCTGAGAGATTTTCATCAAAAGGATTTTCAATTAAAAATTTTCTATTATAAAAAGCAAAAGCGTTATGTAAGAAATATCTATTTTCTTGATCTGAATAAAAATTCTCGCAAGGTTTATTTATAAAATTTGACCAAATATATCTTTTTCTAATTTTTTTTCCTCTATAAACAGGTATTTGATTACCATAAAAACAATTATAATTATCAAAATTCTTAATTAAATTTTTATGATTTAGCTCATTAATAACGCAATGTGCTGAAATTACTAAAATTTTTTCATTTGATGAATTATTTACACCTAGGTTAATTGCTAATCCAGGTGAGTATTGTGAGACGCTATAAATTTTAATATCGGTATATCTACCATCCTTAGAGTTTAGATTTTTATCTTCTTTGAAATCATTAATTATTTCTATTGTTTGATCATTTGAGTTATTATCAATGATTATAATTTCTGGTTTTTTAAAATTATCAATCAATGATTGAATGCAATGACCAATCCATTGGCTTTCGTTTCTAGTTCTGATAATTACGGATATATCCAAATGCTATCCCCCCCATCTTCCTCTATAATTATTAAAAATATCTAGTTCTTCTTTTTGTAAGTCGTTACCTTTGTCAATATTCATTTTTTGAAAACTAGATTTAAATTCATATAATTCTTTTAGCTCGTTAGGTAAAATTGCATTAAGGTTATCTCTTCCTGGTAAATTTTTATCAATGGTAAAATGTTTTTCGATGTACTTACACCCAAAACATATTGCTGCAATTGCATCATTAATATTTTTTAAATGACCACTATATCCATAGGTTTTTGAAAGTTCTTTTATTTTATTTATTCTTGGTAGATTAATGTTTTCATCAATACATGGATAACTAGATACGCAATGCATAGGAATTAATTTTCCAGAATTAAATAGTTCTTTGTAATTTAAGATTTCTTCCCAGTAGCTTGCTCCTGTAGAAATGAGCGTTACATCAAAGTTATTAACCATCTTTTTTACTAATTTTTTATTATGTACTTCATGGCTTGGTATCTTTGAAATACTTTTATCTAAATTTTTTGCAATATTTATAAACTTTTCATGAAATATTGAAGTCATGAATTTAACTGAATATTTATCACAAATATTTTTTAGTTTGAGATGATCATCAATCGATAATGCAGCTTTTTTATATATCTCTTTTCTTCCATCATTGTCCCAATCGCCTTTTTTTAAATCATCAGGATCCCAGCTTTGAAATTTACAAATATCAGCTCCATTTTTTGAAGCCTCTATAATCATTTTTTCTGCCAAGGATAAATCACCAAGATGATTCCATCCAATTTCAGCTATAAGCATGATATCTTGCATAATATCTAATTAGAGACTTTAAACTTAAAAGTCTATATAAAATAATTTATGAATGACAAAAAATTTATAAATACTTATTTTGATATTTTCAAAAAAAAGGCATTAGATCCTAATATTTATAATGAACTTGTTCTTTTAAAAAATTTGATTATTCAAACCAAAAAAAAAGGGGGAAAGGTTATATTAATTGGCAATGGAGGAAGTTCAGCTATAGCTAGTCATGTTTCAGTTGATTTAAATAAGGCTGCTCGAATAAGGTCAATGAATTTTAATGAATATGATCTCATTACCTGTCTATCAAATGATTATGGTTATGAAAATTGGGTTTCAAAAGCATTAGATTATTATTTAGAAAAAAATGATTTAGTAATAATTATTAGTTCAAGTGGCAATTCTCAGAATCTTGTAAACGCTGCTAAATTTATCCAAAGAAAAAAAAATAAACTTGTAACACTCACTGGGTTTTCAAAGACAAATAAACTTTCAAAATACTCTTCTTTATCTCTTTGGGTTGACAGCAAGGCTTATAATATTGTTGAAAACACTCATCAGTTATGGCTAACATTGGTGTGTGATTTAATTATTGGAAAAATTGAATATAAATCAAGCTGACATAATTATATGAAAAAAATTCTTATTACTGGGGGATGTGGATTTATTGGTTCACACCTTGCTGAGTACTTGGTTGAATTAGGATACAATATAAAAGTATTTGATAGGTATAATTCTGACAATAATTGGGGATGGCTAGAAAAATCCAAAATTAAAAAAGAAATTGAAGTAGTTCTTGGAGATATTAGAGACTTTGACTCAGTCTTAAATGCTTCAAAAGGTTGTGATAACATTTTGCATTTAGCTGCATTAATAGGTATCCCTTATTCATATATTTCTCCTCTTGCTTATATCAAGACCAATATTGAGGGCACATATAACATACTTGAATGCAGTAAAAATGGATCTTTTGAAAATACAATTATAACTTCAACCAGTGAAGTTTATGGAACAGGTATAAGTTTCCCTATGAATGAAAAACATCCCATTGTGGGACAATCACCTTACTCAGCATCAAAAATTGCAGCTGATCAGATTTCATTAAGCTATTCAAAATCATTTAAACTTCCAATTAAAATTTTAAGGCCGTTTAATACTTATGGCCCTCGTCAATCAGCCCGAGCCATTATACCAACAATTTTCAGCCAAGCTTATGGTAATAAAACTATAAATGTCGGGAATACTCATACAATTAGAGATTTTACTTATGTAAAAGATTTATGTAGAGCATTTGAAAAATTAATGAAATCCAAAAAAAAAAATTCATATGGAAAGGTCTTTAATGTTGGAAATAATAAAGAAATTACAATTAATGAGCTTATATCACAAATTCAAAAATTAACTGGAACAAATAAAAAAATTGTAAGGGAAAAAAAAAGACAAAGGCTAAATTCGAGTGAGGTAAATAAGCTAAGATGTGATTATAGTGAATTTAATAATTTAACTTCTTGGCAACCTAAATATTCTTTAAAATCTGGTCTCATCGAATTTAATAATTGGTTTTTGAATTATAAAGATATTTATAAACCATTTATTTATAATGTCTGAGATATCAGTATTAATCATTGGTGCGGGTAATATAGCCAATGAACATCTCAAATCTTTATCTTCAATTAAAAAAATTAATATTTACAGTATTTTATCAAGGACACAAAAAAAAGCAGATCAATTAGCTAGATCTTATAAAATTAAAAATAAAATTAAAAGTTATTCCGATCTACCAAATCATATGAATAAAATTGATTTAATTATGATTTTAGTAAATCCTGATCAAATATTGAATGTATTCAATAAAATAAAAATTTTTAAAAAGTTTATATTTGTTGAAAAACCAATTGGAATAAATTTCAATGAATCAAAAAAAATATTAAATGATGTTCAAAAATTAAATCTTAAAACATTTGTTGGCTTTAATAGAAGATTTTATTCAAATTTAAATAATGGCCTAAAAAAATTACTTTATAAAGATAAGAAGATAGTATCAATTGTTATAGAGGGAAATGAGAGGATTTGGTTGGTAAAAAAAATTAGAAAACATAATAGTTACATAAATTTTTGGCCATATATTAACTCCATTCACACTGTTGACTTAATAAGGCACATTGGTGGTGAAGTAAAATATCAGAGTTTTTATAAGCAAAAATCTAGTTCCTCATACTATAGTGTAATGAAAACCAAAAAAAATATTATAGTAAATTATATCAGTAATTATGATTATTTTGATGGTTGGTCTGCTAAAATATATAATGATAGCGGTGAATATATTCAACTAAAGCCTTTAGAGGATTGTTCTTTAATTAATAAAAAATCAATTAATAAAATTGACTTTAATCAAGTTGATAGAAAATTTAAGGCAGGTTTTTACTCAATGCATCTGAAAATGATAGATATTTTTGAAAATACATCTAAAGAATCACATAAATATAATATTCAAGATGCATTTGAGTCAGTGAAATTAGTTAAAAAAATATTTTATTAATATGCAATGAAGATATTTACAATCTTATTATTAGGGTATGGAAATATTGGTAAAAGGCATTTAGAATCAATATTAAATTCTAAATTTAAAGCTAAAATAGAAATTACCATTATAGATAATGATAGTAAAAAGCTAAAAGATATAAAGAATAATTCTAAATTATCTAACTTTGATAATTTTGAAATAAATTCACATAAAAAATTATATCTAAAAAATAATAAATACAATTTATGTATAATTGCTACGAATAGCTCTGAACGATTACATTTACTAAGAAAAATATCTCATATTAAATTTGATACGGTAATAATTGAAAAATTAATTGCAGATAATCTAAAAAATTTAAATAAAATTGAAAAAGTAATTAAAAAATCTAGCTTTAAAAAAGTTTATATAAATACGCCAAGGAGATATATGGACGTATATAAAAATATAAAAAAAGATTTAAATTTATCTAAACCTTTATCTATATTTTATACTGCAACTAATTTCAAATTAGCTTCAAACTCAATTCATATCATCGATTTATTCCAATTTTTTATCGGAGATAAAAATATTAAATGTATATTTTGCCAAATAAATAAAATTGTAAAATCCAAAAAAAAATATAGTGAATTTGAAGGTATACTAATTTTTAGTGATAAAAATAATAATACACTTTATATCAACAATGCTAAACAAAATGTTACTTATCGTACGAGTTTTGGTGGAGTTAAAATACTCAATTATCCAAAATCATTTATCTTTAATGAAGCTTCAGGAGATATTTTGGAAATTAAAGAAAATCTTCAAAATTCAAAAATAAAATATATAAGAAAACATGGAAAGTTTGCTCTTCAATCTGAAATGACTAAAAACTATGTTGAAGATCTTATGAAAAATAAAAACCTTAATTTGCCAACATTTGATTTATCTTGTGAGTCTCATAAAATTTATTATCAAGCCTTGTACAGGGCTTTGCTAAAAAAAAATATTAATCTGAATTCTTTAAAAATAACTTAAATATTTTTAGTATCTGGATTTCCAATTAATTATTATAAACTATTATACATATTTCAATTTTTGAATATATTGCATGATTAGATGAAAAAAAAAATTATATTAATAGGTATGGGCGGGCATGCAAGTGCATGTATTGATGTTTTAGAAAATAACAAATATCAATTATTAGGCTTTGTTGATAATAAAATTACAAAAGATGATTTCCATAATCTTACATACTTAGGTAAAGATAAAGATTTAGAAAAAATTATAAAATTAAATCCAAACATTTTTTGTATTATTTCTTTTGGCAATCATAAATTAATAAAAAAAAGAGCAGAAATATTTGATAAGATTAGAGAATATGGTTATCGTTTCGAAGCTATAATTTCAAAAACATCCTATATTTCCCAAAAATGTTTGATTCAAGATGGTACCATCATAATGAATCATGTCGTCGTAAATATAGGAGTAAGTATTGGTAAAAATTGCATCATAAATACTGGATCTATAATTGATCACAAATCAACCATTGATGATAATTGTATTATTTCTACCAATGTTACAATCAATGGTAATGTTTACATAGGTAAAGGAACTTTTATTGGTAGTGGTGCAATTATATCAAATGATATATCAATTGGTTCAGGTTCTGTTATAGGCGCTGGTGTTGTAATAAAAAAAAGTTTACCTAACAACTCCAAAGTAAAATGAATAGCAAAAAGAATAATACTATTATAATTGCTGAAATTGGTGTTAACCATAATGGTAGTTTGAAAAAAGCTAAACAACTTGCTTTAAATGCAAAAAAAATTGGAGCCGACATAGTAAAGTTTCAGTTGTATGATACAGAACTTCTTGCAATTAAAAATGCTCCGATGGCTGAATACCAATTTAAAAATCTTAAAAAAGTTCAATCACAATATCAAATGCTTAAAAAATATGAAATTTCCTTCAAAGAAGCTCAAGAGCTTATTGATTTTTGCATTAAAAGAGATATTCAAATTACATTTTCTTGTTTTGATGAAAATTCAATTAATATATTTAAAAATAAAAATATAAAATTTATAAAAATTCCATCAGGTGAGATAAACAATTTATTTCTTTTAAAAAAATTATCTACTTTTAAAAAAAAATTTATTTTATCTACAGGTAATTCAAAAGAAAGTGAAATCAGGGAAGCTATTAAAATACTAAATCATAATCATATTAAAGATATAACTCTATTACATTGTATCTCAGATTATCCGGCAAAAGAGGAGGATATGAATTTAAAAACAATACCTTATTTAAGACAAAATTATAACTTAGACATAGGTTTATCTGATCATAGCAATAGTATTGATATTCCTTCTATTGCGGTAGCTTTAGGCGCTAAAATTATAGAAAAGCATATTACTGATAACAATAATCAAAAAGGACCCGATCATAAAGCAAGTTTAAATCTATCACAGTTTAAAAAAATGATTTTAAAAATACGAAATACTGAAAGTATTTTAGGTATTCATAAAAAAAAAATTTCTAAAAATGAATTAAAGAATAAAAATTTAGTAAGAAAATTTCTAGTTGCAAAAAAATCTATTGATAGAGGAGAAAAATTTTCAAATAAAAATATTACTACCAAAAGATCAGGTAAAGGAATCCCAGCAGATATGTATTTTAAAGTAATTGGATTAATAGCAAAAAAGAGATTTCTTATTGATGAAATAATAAGTTTGTAAAATTATATTTATGAAAAAAAAAATAATCTATGTTACATCATCTAGAGCAGACTTTGGTATTGTTTCATCTTTATTACTAAAGTTAGAAAAATCTTCTAAGATCGATTTTTACCTTATTGTAACTGGCACACACTTTTTAAAAAAATTTGGATATAGTTTTCAAGAAATTGAAAATTTAAAGATTAGCAATGTAATAAAAATAAAATTTTCACAAAAAAAAATTGATAATTTGAATCTTTATATAGGAGAATTATCAAAAAGATATAGTGATATAGTAGACTTAATAAATCCAGACTCTGTAATTTTATTGGGTGATCGTTATGAAATTGCTCAAATTGCATTACTAACGCATATCAAAAATATTCCTATAATTCACCTACATGGGGGAGAAAAAACTATTGGTTCAAAAGATGATAATTATCGACATAGTATATCAAAATTAGCTCAATATCATTTTGTATCTCATGAAAATTTTAAAAAAAGATTAATTCAACTTGGAGAAGTTAAAAGTAAAATTTTTAATATAGGCAGTATCTCTCTAGAAAATATAAAAACATCTAATATCATATCGATTACTAAAAAATATCAAATGAATTTCCTTAAATCCAAAAATAAATTTTTAATAGTTACTCTTCATCCCTCTGCAACTTTAAAATCTACTAAAAAAGATATCCAAGAATTAAAAAAAGCAATTTTAAATTTTAATAACATAAACTTTATTTTTACATCTCCCAATATAGATTTAGGCTATAAAATAATCATGGATGAGATAAATAGATTAGTCTTAAATCACAAAAATATTTATTTTTATAAAAATTTGGGTATTAAACATTATTTCTCATTACTTAAGTTATCAAGTGGTATAATTGGTAATTCGTCGAGTGGTATCATTGAAGCACCCTTTTTTAAAAAACCATCTATAAATATAGGTAATAGACAAACTGGAAGATTATTTTCATCAACTATTTATAATAGTGAGCCATCACATATTAATATACAAAAACTAATTAAAAAAATATGTTCTTCAAAATTTAAAATTAATACTTCACAAATCTATATAAAAAAGAATCCAGAGTCATCAAACAAAGTCTTGTCCTTTATTATAAATTGTAATTTTAAAGATGTATCATTGAATAAAAATTTTATAGATATTATTTAAATGAAAGTTTTAATTATAGGATTTGGATCTATAGGCAAAAGACATTTTGATGTATTGAGAAAAATAAAAAGAATTAGACAAATAAAAATAATTACTAGTTCAAAAATTTCGAAAAATTATAAAATTGCATATGATGAACAATCTTTATTATCTTATGATCCTGAATATATAATCATTAGCTCTTCTACAGATAAACATTTTGATCAATTAAAGTTTATAAATAAAATCTTTAAAAATAAGATTATCTTAGTTGAAAAACCACTCTTCCACTCTAAAAATTTAAATTTTTCAAATAATATTAAAAATAAAATTTTCGTAGGTTATAATCTGAGATTTGATCCTGCTTTGAGTTATTTGAAAAAATATTTTAATGCGAAAAGAATAAGTGAACTATTAAGTATAACAGTTTATTGTGGTTCGTTTTTGCCAAATTGGAGAAAAAATACTAATTATTCAAATTCCTATAGTGTTAATAAACATCAAGGCGGAGGTGTGGAATATGACTTAAGTCATGAATTTGATTATATTAATTGGATATTTGGAAATTTTAAATTAATAAAAAAAATTAATAATAAGATTTCAAATTTAAAAATTAATAGCAATGACCATTTAATTTATATTGGTAAATTTAAAAAAAATAGTTATTTGAATATAACATTAAATTATTTTTCAAAAATTAGTATGAGGTTCCTTATTATTGAAATGAAAGAAATGACAATGAAAGTTGATCTTATTAAAAGAAAAATAATTTCAAAAAAGACTAACTCCAAAAATATTTCATCAATTAAATTTTCTAATAAAACTAATTTATCTTATGAGGCTATGCATAAATCTATTATAAATAAAAAATATGATAATTTATGCTCATATAAAAATGCATTAAAAGTTTTATCATTTACATGAATATAATTTGTACGATTTGCGCTAAATCAAATTCTATTGGTTTAAAAAATAAAAATTTAAAAAAAATTTATGGTAAACCATTGATAAATTATACTTTGGATCATGCAAAAAAAATGAAAATATTCAATGATGTAATAATATCTACAGACTCAAAAAAAATAGAAAATATTTGCCTTAAAGAGGGACTTTTTTCAATAGGAATGCGACCTAAGCATTTATCTAATAGCGCTGTGTCAAAAATAAATGTTATTAGACATGCTGTTCATAGATATGAGAAATTAACTAATAAAACTACAGACATAATTGTAGATTTGGATATTACTTCACCCTTAAGAAACAATTCTGATTTATTGAAATCAATAGAAATATTTAAAAAAACTAAATCAAATAATTTATTTTCAGTTTGTAAATCAAGAAAAAACCCATATTTCAATATGATTGAGATACATAAAAACAAAGTATCATTAGTAAAAAGTAAAAATAAAAGAATTTACTCTCGACAGAAAGCGCCATTAGTATATGAAATGAATGCATCTATTTATATATGGAAAAGATCTTGTCTTTTTTCTAAAAATCCACTTTTTAATAGAAAAACAAATATTTATGAAATGCCTTTCAATAGATCAATTGATATTGATGATATTAATGATTTTAATTATGTGAAATTTTTAATGAATAAAACTAAATAAATTAAATTTATTTAGAAAATTTAATATAATTATAGTTACATATGAATAAAAATATTAAAAAATATCTAATAGAAGAGAATTCTTCATTAAAAAAAGCATTAATTTTAATCAATGTATCTGCACATAAATGTTTATGTGTAGTTGATAAAAAAAATAAATTTTTAGGAACAATTAGTGACGGAGACATAAGAAAATTTTTATTAAAAAATTTAAATTTAAATATTTCTATAAAAAAAATTTATAATAAGAAACCGAAATTTGCAAAATTAGGAAAATATAATTTAAATGAAATAAAAAAAACTTTCACAAATAACTTAATTGATATCATTCCTATTTTAAATGATCAAAAAAAAGTCGTATCAGTCTTTACATGGAAAGATTTTATAGATCAAAATAACAATAATTTTGAAAACTATACTGTTTTTATTATGGCTGGGGGAATGGGTACTAGATTATTACCAATAACAAAAAATATTCCAAAGCCACTACTTGAAATAGATCATGAACCAATGATTAAAAGAATTATTGATAAATTTTTAAATCATGGTGTAAAAAAATTTTGTATTTCAATTAATTATAAAAAAAAATTAATTTTTAATTTTATCAATGGAGCTTATAAAAATTCTCAATGTAAAATAGAATATGTTGAAGAAAAAAAGCCTTTGGGTACAATTGGTTCTTTAAGACTTTTTAATAATAAGCCGCTTGAAGATCATATTATTTTAATTAATTGCGATACATTAATATCTTATGATTTTAAGTCTATTCTGGATTTTCACATCCAAAAAAAATCAGATATTACTGTGATTTCCTCAAAAACAAATTTAAATATTCCATACGGACAATTAACAATAAATAAATCTAATAAGATTAGTAAAATTGTCGAAAAACCAAAATTTGAAATTAATTTAAATGTAGGGTGTTATATAATTGATAAGAAAATAATTAATTTGATACCTAAAAATAAAAAATTTGATGCTACCGATTTTATTAAAAAAGCAATTAGTTTGAAATTTAATGTATTTTCATACAATATTTCTAGTCATGACTGGATAGAAATAGGCAAAATTAGAGATTTAAATAATTTTGAAGGGATTATTAATGGCAAATAAATCA
>MDSZ01123327.1_pt1 | contig 12024 bp, 15 predicted proteins | sample 811201 | NCBI WGS metagenome assembly MDSZ01 (sample SAMN05326647, study PRJNA326480) | marine metagenome | isolation source: seawater | place: Indian Ocean: North | collected 2010
ATTAAAGCTGAAGCAGTTAGTCTAAATATGATGAAAGGTGGTGCTTCTCTTCCAATATGATACCTCATGAATATAAAGATTATAGAAACAAAAAACCTCCTCCAGAATTAGAACCAAGAGATTATTTTATGATTGCTATAATGACTTATGTTATAGGAACTTCACTAATATATGGTGATCCTCTTACATTTATTTTAGGTGTTATTGGTTGGAAAATATATGAAAACAATAGGGCAAAAGAATGAGAATAGAAGAAGACATTAAGTTAGATTATTCTAACGTATTAATACGACCAAAAAGATCTACTCTTACATCAAGATTTGATGTTGATATGGATAGAACATTTCGATTTGTACATAGCGGAAGAGAATGGACAGGTGTTCCAATCATGGCAGCGAATATGGATACTGTTGGAACATTTGCAATGCATAAAGCACTAAGCGAATTTAAAATGATTACGTGTATTGCAAAGCATTATAATTATAACAAAGAGCATTGGTGGAAAATACCATACATTGGACCAAATCATTTAGACTCTTTATGTGTAATGGGAGGAATATCTAAAGAAGATATTCAAGCTATTTCAGAAATTTATTTAAATACTAGACCAGCATTTATTGGTTTAGATGTTGCTAATGGATATACTATTAGCTTTGTTGATGCTTTAAAAAGATTAAGAGAAAAACTTCCTGAAGCAACAATTATTGCAGGAAATGTTGTTACTGCAGATATGACTCAAGAACTTATTCTCGCAGGTGCAGATATCGTTAAAGTTGGTGTAGGACCTGGTTCTGTTTGTACTACAAGAATAAAAACAGGTGTAGGTTATCCTCAATTAAGTGCTGTTATGGAATGCGCAGATGCTGCACATGGATTAAACGGACATATGATTGCTGATGGTGGGTGTAATAACTCAGGTGATATTGCAAAAGCATTTGCTGCTGGTGCTGATTTTGTAATGATCGGTGGAATGCTAGCAGGTCATGATGAATGTGACGGTGAATTAATATTTGAAGACGATGTTGAAGAACCAGTAGGAATGAAATTTTATGGAATGTCATCTAACACTGCAATGGATAGACATAAAGTAGGTAAAAGAGAATATAGGGGAGAAGAAGGAAAGACAGTCACAGTTCCTTATAGAGGTCCTGTAAAGGAAACCCTTATAGACTTATTAAGTGGCGTAAGAAGTGCATGTACATACGTAGGAGCAAGTAAACTTAAACAGCTTTCTAAATGTGCAACCTTCGTAAGAGTTAATCAAACACATAATACGGTATACGGTGTATGACAGATTGGAATAAAAATGCTATGGACTATGGCCAAGATGAATTATTATCAAAGCTTAATCAGCTCCATGCAGAGAATAAAAGAATGGACGAAATATCACGTCATAATGATAAACTGCAGGCTGAAAACGATAGGCTTCAAAAACAGCTTGAAACAAGATTGTTTAAATGGGAAGAATTTACTTCTCACGCAGGTAAGCGTTTACCTTTTAAAATAGAATGTGATGCATTTGATGAAAAGGATTGGGACACTATAGCAAGTATGATTATGCTATTTCAAGAAAGGCCATTCTGGAGAGCAGAAGGAATACCTCGAGGTGGTCTCCCATTAGCAAAAGCTTTAAATAAATATGCTAGTGGCAATAAAGACGATATGCCATTAATATGCGACGATGTTTGGACAACAGGAAAAAGTTTTAAAGATTACTTGAATGAACATCATCCAAATCACTTAGCGGGTTGGGGTCACCGTTGGGTTGTATTTCAAAGAGGCCCTAATCAAAGCTTAAATAGTTGTAGATGTTTGTTTAGACTTTGCCGCACAGATTAAGTTTTGTATATATAATAATTTATCACCCGGCAGAGTATCTCCTTACGATCCTGCCACAACACCCTCGAAAGGACACTCATGAGAGTATTACTAAAGCTTTTGGTAGTAGCTTTACTACCTTTGTCTTTTGCTGTCTCTTCAGTTTATGCTGGAACAGACAAGTTAAAAGTCGGATTTATATATGTGGGCCCAACTGGTGATCACGGTTGGACTTACATGCACGATCAAGGTCGGCAACTAATTGAAGAAAAATTTGGCGATAATGTAGAAACCATATACGTAGAATCTGTGGCTGAAGGCCCAGATGCAGAGCGTGTTATGACTCAAATGGCACTGCAAGGAACAGATATTATCTTCGCAACTTCATTTGGATATATGGAACAAATGTTAAAAGTAGCTGAAAAGTTTCCAAACATTAAATTTGAACACGCAACGGGATATAAGACTGCAGATAACATGGCAGTGTATTCTTCAAAGTTTTATGAAGGCAGATATGTTCAAGGCGTAATTGCAGGTCATATGAGTAAAAAAGGAAAAGCAGGTTATATTGCTTCCTTTCCAATTCCAGAAGTTGTTCGTGGAATCAACTCGTTTTATCTTGGCGCAACATCTGTGAACCCAGATTTCGATATAGACGTTATATGGGTTAACACGTGGTACGACCCAGGAAAAGAATCAGACGCTGCAAAAGTGTTAATAGACCAAGGTGCTGATATTATTACACAGCATACAGATTCTCCAGCCGCTTTACAAGTAGCGGAACAACATGGTATTAAAGCTTTCGGTCAAGCATCTGATATGATTCAGTTTGCTCCTAATACTCAACTTACGGCTATTATTGACCAATGGGGTCCTTATTACGTCCGAAGAGTACAAGCAGTACTTGACGGAACATGGAAGTCTGAAGACACATGGGGTGGTATGGATACTGGAATGGTTGAAATGGCTCCTTATACAAATATGCCAGCCAAGATAGCAAAGATTGCTGCAAAGGTTGAAAAAGATATTCTAGAAGGTAGATTAGATCCTTTTAACGGAAAGTATTCCGTAGGTGATTTACTTGGCATGAATAAATACGTGGACGGAATCGACGCTTTCCTTCCTAACTAAAATAATTAGCCCCCTGAAAAATGGGGGCTAACGGATACATTATGGAACCATTTGACGCTTACAGATATTATATGGCAATTAAACTTCACTTCGAAAGTGATACATACGATGCCAAAAAATACAACTACAAAACATCGATAAGTCCTCAGTCTTTCTGGAAAAGAAAGGACAAATATCACTTTGCAAAAATAGCAAAGAAATTTAATACTCCAGAAGAATTAATAGAATTTTACGTATCACAATTCACAAGCAACATTAAATGGGTTGGTGATATGCTTGAAGGAGATGAACATTTCACAGAGTGGAAAAAAAGAAAAGAATCTCTTTCATATCAGTTTACTAATGATATAAATACATTAGCAGAAAAGGTCGATAAGTTTGACGACCTATTTGAAATTAATACTCATCCATTCTTAATAAAAGAATACTTGAGTTCAGCCATTTGCCTAGAGACTGTGGTCATACTAGATAAACTAGTAGGTTTCATGAAAAGGGCAGATAAAGAAATAACTGAAACCATCGTATGGCCCGATGTGTCTAAGTTAATTAAAAAGTATCATAGTTTCATTGATTGTGACTTGAAAAAAATGCAAAAAAATGCAATAAAAAGGTTTACAAACTAATAAAACTGTGGTATAATAACTATATTAAATCATGAAAAAAGTGGACAATTCAGTAATATAACGATATACAAGGAGATATACATGTCATTCGCAGCAATGAAAGAAAATCGTTTAAACGATATTAGTAAATTAACCGAAGCAGCCAGCGCAGCTGGTGGCGGAGGTGATCAAAAATCCTACAAAGATGATCGGTTCTGGAAACCAACAGTTGATAAAGCTGGTAATGGTTATGCAGTAGTCCGATTTCTTCCAGCACCCGAGGGCGAGGATCTGCCTTGGGTTCGATATTGGGATCATGGGTTCAAAGGACCAAGTGGTTTATGGTATATTGAGAGGTCATTGACTTCTTTAAGTCAACCAGACCCTGTGTCTGAAATGAACTCTAAACTTTGGAATACGGGTAGAGATGAAGATAAGCAAACGGTCAGGGATCGTAAGCGTAGGCTTCATTATGTAACCAATATCATGGTTATTTCTGATCCGTCTAACCCTGCAGCTGAAGGTAAAGTATTTCTTTATCAGTTCGGTAAAAAAATCTTTGATAAAATCATGGATTTGATGCAGCCACAATTCCAAGATGAGAAACCCGTTAACCCTTTCGATTTCTGGGAAGGTGCCGATTTCAAACTGAAAATACGACAGGTTGAAGGTTATCGTAACTACGATAAATCCGAGTTTGCAGCTCCTGCTGCTTTACTTAACGGCGATGATACTCAATTAGAGGGTGTTTATAATCGTATGCATAGCCTTGGTGAGTTCCTCGATCCAAAAAGCTATAAATCCTATGGCGAGCTTCAAGAAAAGCTTATGAGAGTTTTAGGTGAATCTGCTCCAATGACTACAGCGGAAGCGGTGTCTCTGGATAACGTTGCTACTTCTCCATCCATTCCAGCTAGCAACGAGCCGGAGATAAAAAGCGAAGGTGACAAAGACGATACGTTGAGTTATTTCGCGCAACTGGCCAAAGAATCGGCCTAGGTTTAATATAAACCTGAACTGAGAAGGGAGCTTTTTTAGCTCCCTTTTTTTATTCCATGAATCCTACAGGACCAAATATCGATTGCCGGACAGCTTGTAAATCAGATCTACCTCCATGTGCAGACCCTGTTGACATTCCTCCTGGAGAACCGTATGAATTGGTAGAACTATCAATAAGAACGTTTCCATCTGCACCACCGCCACTTGGACCGTAATAATTATTGGTAACGTTAGTAGTATTATCATTTTCCCCTAGTGCAGATCTTAATAAGAATAAGTTATCTTTAGCAGCATTATAAGCCATACTGTTATAAGCTAATCCTTTTATTTCTTCTCCCCAGACCCATCCGGCTTTTTGACCGTATATTGCACCTTCAATAATAGGAACTGCTTCTTTTAAGTTTTCGGCAAATTTCTTTATATCAATAGTGTTTGGCTGAACAGTGATATTCATAACCTTTTCAAGATTAGCTGCAACTGCTCCTATAGCTGTACCCGCTTCTGTTAGTTCATTAGCTTTGTCTGCCATAGCCAAAACTTCGTCCATAGGATTTTTTCCGCCGGAAAAGAAGTCTACGATAGCACTACCTGCGCCTTTTAAACTAGCAGCAAACCCTTTTCCTGCATATATGCTTAAACTGTCACCTATAATACCTAATGCTTCGGCAGCCTTTTTAGCTTGCTCTACGTCTTTATTCTCACCTAACGATAAGAAGTGATTAACTTCTTCTTTAACTCTTTCAGCTTGAGACTTTCCTTCGCCTCCTGTCATATTACCAAGGAATCCAACTAATGCCTCTAGACCTTTACCTGCCGCAAATACTGCAAGTCCTCCAGATATGGCAGTCATAGTTGCAATAAATCCTACGGTATTACCATAAGGCAAGCTTCCAATTTCTAATAAGGTTTCTACTTCATCTACAACTCTCTGAGCAAATCCTGTGTTTTCTGTGTCACCAAAATACGAAGCAGCTTTTGATGCTGCAGTTTGGGCAACCGAACCCAATGCTTCCGCGCCTTTACCGTATGTATAAGCAACAAGACCTAAGGATATTGCACCCATAGTTCCAACAAAAGCAAATCCTCCACCTAGAGTTGCATTTTTCAAATCGCCTATTGCTAATAAGTTTGAAACTTCGTCGTAGACTCTTTGACCGAATCCACCACCGTCCATAAATGATTTAACTCCTGCGCTTTCACCTAAAGCACTTGCAGAAATTCCAGCTACGTCTCCAACAGTTGCTACTGCTTTACCTGCACCAAACATTGCAAGACCGATACCTAACATTCCAAGAGCTACAGTTGTTTTTCCTATATCACCCCATTTACTATCACCTAAAGCTAATAATGTTTTCACATTCTTTACTGTATTTTCAGCAAAACCATCTGTACCTTGAAATTTCTCGACAGCAGCACTAGCAGACATTCCTGCAGTAGCAACTAACTGCCCTGCACTAAATAACGCTAAACCTACTCCTAATCCAGCTAATGCAGCGCTTACTCCTGTTACACTTCCTGCAGTATAACCAAGATCTGCGATTTCCATCAACTTTACAACGTTATCCTTTGTATTTTGGGCCCAATCAGTATCACCCGCAAATTTCTCAACTGCAGCATTTAAACCCGAACCTAAGCCAAATGCAATTAAGGCAGTACCTAATCCACCAAGCATAAACATTAAGAGACCGCCGTCTTTGTATGCTTCTTTCATACTACCAGACTTCGCAACCATCTCATCGCCAATTTCGGTCAAAGCCATTACATTCTTTTTAACTTTTTCACCGTCAAACTCAGCAAGTTTTTCAAGGAGAAAACCTCCTCCGGCCATTAACACACCTAAACCTGCTGTTGCTGCCCCTGCACCCATACCAGCGGCGCCTAAGAATCCCCCTAATGCGCCTCCTCCAAAACCACCGAGAAGGCCCTTGCCTCCTCCACCTCCGCCTCTTTGAGCAGAGCCAGCAACACCTTTACCGCCATGTTCAACAGCTTTAATTAATCGCTCTTGCCTGGCTATATCCTCTCTTCTATTTTCTGTATCTGGGGAAGCTAATACTTCAGCCGCAGCTGATATGTCAAATACAGACTTTTTCATTTCAAGTAGGTGTCTACGCGAATTACGCGTATGACGTTCTACTTCATGAAGTTTTTCATTACTTTCAGAAACTTTTGCAATAAGTTCTAAAAAGCCTGCATTTTCCTCAGCCATTAGTCTTTCCTAACTGTTAGTGAATCTTGTCTGCTTTTTGCAGCTAAGGCTTCCTTTCCATAGAATGCCGCTACAATTGCAGCAACTGAAACAAAATAAACTGCTGCCATGTCACCGAGTATCGATGCAGCTTGATCTAAACCTAAAAACTGTGCTAGAACAACCGCAAACGGATAAAGTAACATGCCCCATAATGCAAACCATGCCATTTGCCTTTGAGCATCTTGTTTCTTATCTTCATTTTCCATATCAGACCTGAGGTCTTCAAGTTCAATCATTCTTCTTTCCATTGCCATTTCCTCATCGCTCACTATTCCATCGCCGTCTTTATCTAAATACGCATAACTAGAACCGGCCTGTAATTTCTTTTGTGCTGCCATATTTTTACTGTTTTGCGCGATTTTTCTCTTCTTCAAGTGATTGCATTAGTAATGCTATATAAATCTCTCTTTCCCATGGATGCATATTATCAAGATCGCTTATAGACCATTTGTGATAATGAAATAATGCAAAATCCGTTCTCATAATATTCTCTAAACTGTCATGAGAAAGAGTTAGCCTAAAAAATCGCCCATACCTCCTAATTGAATGTTATTCTTTTTAGAGCACTTTTTACATGTGTATTCAACTTCATGTACTAGGCGAGGAAAATTATCAAATGCTACCTGTGCCTTTTTAAACTGCTCCGAACTAAGTGATTCTAAAAACTGTATAACCTCTTCAGGAGATTGTTCTGAAGTTGGATATACACTATCTGCATCATACACATAATCAATTGCTGCTGCCATTGTAGCAGTAATGGTACCCATTGCAGTTCCATCTGCAACTAGCATAAACTTTTTAAGAGTTCCTATAGTAGGAACTTTAAAGCAAACACCGATACTATCTTTTAGCTGTATCTTTTGCTCTTTTTCTGTTCCTCCTGTTGGAGCTATTTTATCGATGTCAATTTCAGTTTCTGTCATTTCACCACAAGATTCATCTTGACATTTAAGCATAACTTTCGATTTTTCACCTACGCTTTTGGTTCTGATCTTGAGTAAAAGAAACTCTACATCAGTAGATGTTAGATCATCTACTTCTAATTTCTCAAAAGTACAAGCTTTTATCATTTCAGAAGTTGCTGTACTGATCTGTGCAGGATCTTCTGATTCTGCAGCTTGCATTAATATCTTTTGCTCTTTAACAAAGAAAGGTCGATATTCAACCGTTTTTCCGCACCCGGGTAAGTCAACCGAGAATTTGGCGGTATTCACTTGTGGTAATCCCATATTTAAAATATCCTATTAAAAATTTCTGTTCCAATTCTAGAAGTTATAGCGCCTCCTGCACTCGTCACTTCGGTCCAATCATCATACGTAAAAGTTACACTAACTCTAGCTATACTATTCTCTGAACTGTTAGACAATTCAACTGCTGATACGGTGATTGGAAATGCTTTAAGAAGTTTAACTGAGTAGGTTGGCACATTCATATCATTCAACTGTTGTATTTCTATTTCAGAAACATAGTCATCTTTATAGTTAATAGTCTTGTTATCGTAATTGATAATCTTATTTATCCACTTATCTAAAACATTCTTGATGTAATAATCTCCAGTAAGTAGAAAGGTCATATTTATGTCTTCATTAATATAACCATAAGCCATTTTTCTAGCTTTTAAATTTGTGAAATATTCTGTAGTAGAAATAGATCTACCAGGTAAAGAAACAGTTTCACAAAGTAAAGAAATATCTCTTGGGTCATTTATCATTTGAAGTGGATTAAAATTACCAGAAACAACATTAGTTATTATACTTCCTGCATCAATACTTAAAAGTGGCAGATTCATATAAACTGCAAAACGGTTTTGTTTAGCTGCTCCAGTCCTTCTACTAATAGTTGACTTAAGAGAATCTATATTTGCTGGATACGTCATGACGCTAGTGATCTCCTAGATTGTGTATATACCTTACCAGCTGTTGCTTTCTTAAATCTCTGTGTTGGCATGAATAAAGCAATTTCCCATTCAGGTGCTTCAACTTTAGCCATACGAGATGCAACGTGTTTAGTCAGGTAATGTTTAAAACATGGCTCAAAATAACGTAGTTTTCTTACACTCTGTAAGATTCTATATCTTACTCTAAACCGAGTTGTTTCATCCCACCTTTTATTAGTCATAGTCTCCATAAGAGCATCAAAGAATTTAGCTCTAAGAGGAGGAGGCAAGTAATGAAGATTTAAACCGTAAAAACCGCCAGGAGCTTTCTCTACCAAAATAATGAGGGGAAAGGTGTCATAATACGGTAGAGTTTCCTTATGTTTTGGATCGTAGAAAAACATATACATTTCGCCCATTCTAGGACGGGTTGCTCTTACCAAAGCTTCATCTCTAAGAAGCTGTTGACGATTTATACTTCCTAGAGTTTTTACTTGTTTGCGAAACCAATTACGAGCTTCTTTAGTACGAGGCGGAATACCTGCACGAAAAGCTTGAAATTGTAGTTTTTGAAATAATGAATCTGCCATAGTTCTATTTATACACTAACCCTTAAGTATTTTCACTCCTAAAGAATCTAAAGTATCTTCAGTCCATATCTGAAACTTATATCCTCTATTTATAGCCCACTTTTGAGCAGCTTCCCACTTACTAATATTCTTAGCATATACCTTCACTTCGTTTAAATATTTTTTAGTTTGTCTCTTAGGTTTCTTAGGAGGTACTGTTTGAAATTTAGGTTTAATCTCAACTAACAGCTTTAATCCATTCCTGTGTTTTAGATAAATATCTACAAAGTAACGGTGTCTACGATTATCTGTACGACACACATAGGGAATTACAAATGATTCAGAGTTCCACTCTAAAATATCATCATTCGCATCTAGATAGCGAAATACAGCTCTTTCCCAACTGGATCGATAGATCACTTTTGTCGGGTCTCCTCTATACTTTCTACTATTTTTTACTCTATAACGACCCTTATAAACCATATAAATACTTATACAATATTAAAAAGGTAGGATGATATGAATTTAGGAAATCTTCTTTTAGGCTTTGCAGCTGCATCGTCCGCGGGTAATTGGAATTTTAATTTAGGAAGTGTCAATGCTGGATTTCCTTCGTTTTCATACGGAAAGGGTAAAGGGAACCACTACTTTCCCACAAACACTGAAGGTATTCCTGCATGGGTTAGTATAACTTTTATTGAAAGAGTAGCAGGTTCAATGGACACTGTATTGTCAGGTGCTACTCCAAAAGGTGATCCTATTGGTTCTGTTTATTTATACATGCCACAATCTATAAGTATGGCAGACGGATTAACATACGATAATGCTGAATTAACAGGCCTTACATCTGCAGTTATGGCAAGTGCCAATGAAGGAAAAGACGAAGGTGCTGGTGCCGCTTTGAGTTCTTTATCAGAATCTGCAAAAAATCTATTTACACAATACGCACAAACAAAAACAAGTGCTGGATCTTTACTAGCAGCTCAACGAGGCCAAGCCATAAACCCAAGAGCAGCAATGCTTTTCAAATCTCCTACGTTTAGGCAACTGGCTCTTAACTGGAAAATGATTCCTTCTAATAAGAATGATGCCAGAGCTGCAAAATATATTATTAACGCATGTAGAGAACATGCTTATCCAGAACTTATCAATAACGGTGCGTCATTTCAATACCCAGATTTGTTTAGAATCGAATTTATAGGAATGGGCCACGCTAAACCTCAAGTAATTCCATTTGCAGATGCATATTGCACCGGCGTTACAGCAAATTATAATCCTACATCACCGGGTTTTATGAAAGATGGTTATCCTAACGAAATAGATTTTACTTTAAATTTCCAAGAAACAAGAGTTCTTGACAGGAAAGCCATATCACAGCTAAATCGTGGTATTAGAGACGGGAGTGAATAATGAAATATTTCAGATACTTTCCAACAATTAATTACGATCTAGACGACAATAAGCAAACCCGAGAAATAGTAGATGTATTTAGGTTTGCTAAAATTATCAATAATAGGGCACTAGATGATATATCGCTATATGCTTTTTATGATGTTAACGACGGTGAAAGACCAGATCATGTAGCTAAAAGGATATATGGTTCTGCAGATTATTACTGGACCTTTTTTCTAGTTAACCAAGAAATGAAAAATCTATTTACAGATTGGCCTATGTCATATTCACAGCTAGAAGATCACGTCAATTTAAATTATCCGGGAACTGCTTTAACAGTTGCAACATCAGATTTTTTTGATAAACTTTCTATAGGAGAAACTGTTAAGGGTATTTTATCTACTGCTGAAGCAACTGTAGTTGCAAAAGATCCTAATTATGGGTGGATAAAAGTAAACAATAAAACCGGAACATTTCAAGCAGAAACAATTCAAGGTCAAACTAATAGTGAAGTTGTTACTATAACTGGGGAAACCGCCTTTAAAAATGCAACTCATCATTATAGTACTTCTGACGGTATTGTCCCTAGGGGAACAGCAGGTGCTGTAGCTGTAACAAATGAACAATATGAAATTGATGAAAACGATAAACGTAGAAGAATAAAGGTATTAAAACCTGAAAGAGTAGAAGAAGTTGTACAGCAATTCAGGGACGCAATAAATGGCTAACTTTGGAACGGTTCAACCCACTGACGCGCTGGTTAGTGATATATTAATAGAATCTGCAACTAAGAAAAAACTAATAGATATTACTGATCTCGTTAATGCTATTGATATTAACGAATCTCTTACAACTCCCATGCTAACTGGAGTTATGTTAATTGTTGACGGTGCAGGACTATTAACACAGCTTCCCTTGGTTGGCCAAGAAAAAATAACCTTTAAAGTTACTAGAGGAGCAAGCCCAGGTCGTCAAGGTTGGACCGAAGAATTTACTTTTTATGTAAGGTCTATTGAAAACTTAGTAAGAGTAAATGATTTCACTTTTGAATATCAAATAAGAATAGTACAAGAATCTTTTTTCTGGAATGCTTTAGAAAATATTTCACAGTCTTATGAAGGGACTATTGATACTATAGTTCAAGACATAGTTACTACTAACCTAAGATCAGAAGTTGATGTTGAACCTACTTCTGGAACATTTAAGTGTGTAATACCAAGTTGGAATCCATATAGAGCTTTATCATGGCTGACAAATAGAGCTAGAACAGAATCAAATGCACCATTTTATTTGTACGATACTTTATTTGACGGATTACAGTTTAGGTCTATACAAACACTTTTTAATAGAAGGCCATTTGAAAACAGAAAACTTTATCCTCATAAA
>MDSZ01166745.1_pt1 | contig 12024 bp, 13 predicted proteins | sample 811201 | NCBI WGS metagenome assembly MDSZ01 (sample SAMN05326647, study PRJNA326480) | marine metagenome | isolation source: seawater | place: Indian Ocean: North | collected 2010
CTCTCCTCATACATTTTATATTTATCAATTACTATATTTTAACAGGAATAAATTTACTCCTACACCTGAATTTTTAGACAAAAATTTTCATAGATTAATAAGTCACTCAGAAATGTTTAAGGGGTCTTTTATTCCTAGTGATCCCGGAAATTTACAGGCTGAGGGGGACGCAATTAACTATTTAAACTTTCCTAAAGAAAAAGACCATACACACGTTGTTTTAAAACATGTGAGGTACCATCATTTAATACAATACTTTATTACTGAGCATAATGCTAAAGTTATAGGATTAGTTAGAAATCCTTTAGCTACTATAAACTCTTGGTTAAATGCTCCTAAAGAATTTAAAAAGGGGTTAGATCCTTTAAAAGAGTGGTATGGTGCTCCTACTAAAAATTCATATAAACTATGTTATGAATATGCTGGCTATCAAAATTGGGAAAGAATTGTAAGAAATTACTTGAAGCTAAAGGATATGTATCCAGAAAATTTTAAATTAGTAAAGTATTCTGATTTATTAGGAGATACAGCAGAAGAAAAATTTAAAGAGTTGTTTAAGTTTTCTAATATTGAATTAGGAGAAAACACAACAAAATTTATAAACAATTCTCACAGTAAAACTGGTGGTACATATTCAGTTTTTAGAGAGAACAAAATAACAGACGATGGCTGGAAAGAAACACTTATGCCTGAGATAAGAGATGAGATAATTAATTTATGTAAAAGCTCTTATTTAGACATGTTTTTGGAGGAATAAAATGTTAAAAGGAAATGAATTAGAGAAGAACGCAAATAAAGCAAATTTATCTTACAAAAAAGATAATAAAGCGTTGATTTTAAAGATACCTGTGCCTATATTATATACACAGAAAGGTCTAGTTGCACAACAATCGACTGTTGATTTCGCTGGGCTGATTAATGGTGGACAGTTTATAGCCTTTGATGCAAAAGAAACAAAAAGCAAAACTAGCTTTCCTCTTTCAAACATCCATCAACATCAGCTAAATTATCTGGAATTAGTAGACAAGTTGGGTGGCGTGGCTTTTTTTATGATACACTTTAAAAGTGTTCACGCAGATAAGGCTTATATAACTCCGCTAGATACAGTGAGATTCTATTGGTATGGTGGTTCAAGGAAGTCAATTCCTATAAAGGACTTTAAAGACGATTGGCTTGTTGAGCCAACTAATTATTTGGATAAAGTAACAGAAATCAAGGAGATTTTATGCTCAAAAATAGAGAGTTAACAGAGTATTGTTCAGAGAACGATGTCGTTCAAATAGTAACAAACCATACTACAGGAATGGGGCGTATAACTAAAATGACAGAGAACGCACTATTGTTAACAAACCATAATGATGACAAATTAACAGAGGAATATGGAGAGGCAGTACCTTTTCCTACAATATTCCCTTATGAAGAAATAAATTTAATATTAATAATCAAAGAGAATACACATGAGTAAACAAACAAAAGAAAGTAAATTAACATTAAACGTTAAGGTTTTAAACGATGATGCTACTCTTCCGACACAAGCGCATGATACAGATGCTGGTATAGATTTATACTCATCGAAAAAAGAAGTGATAGTGGGAGGATCAGTTAAAAGAATAGAGACAGGTATTGCACTAGGTCTACCTAAGGGATACTTTGCTAAAGTATTTGATAGGAGTGGGTATGGCCTGAAATCAACTATTAGTTTTAAAGCGGGTGTTATAGATGAAGGATATACAGGGGAGGTTGGATTAATAGCTTCTAACACAGGTCCTTATCCTGTAACTATACCCAAAGGATCGAAAATAGCACAAATAGTTTTACTACCTTATCCTAAGGTACAAATTAAACAAGTTAAAACATTAGGTAAAACACAAAGAGGGGAAAAAGGTTTCGGGTCGACTGATAAAATTGAAGTCTTCAAGGAAAAAGTTTCTGCTAAGAAATAGGAGAAAAATTAACTATGGATTATAAACCTTTTATACTATCACCAAAATTTCTTGACAAGTACAAAAAGAAAAAGCCACCATTCGGTTTTAATGGATTAGGTGAGCTTGTATATATGAGAACTTATTCAAGAATGAAGGAAGATGGTAAAAATGAAATGTGGTGGGAAACCGTAGAGCGTGTTGTGGTAGGTACATACAATATGCAAAAAAGGTGGATAGAGCATCACCAATTAGGCTGGAATGCCTGGCAAGCACAAAGAAGTGCCCAAGAGATGTATGACAGAATATTTAATATGAAATTCTTACCTCCAGGTAGGGGTTTATGGGCTATGGGTACGCCTATTACAGAAGAACGTGGACTATATGCAGCATTAAATAATTGTGCATTTGTATCGACAGCTAACTTAAAAGAAGATTTATCTAAACCATTTACATTTTTAATGGACGCTTCTATGTTAGGTGTTGGTGTTGGATTTGATACAAAAGGTGCAGAGCAATTTGTAGTAAGAGGACCAAAAGAAGACAGAGATACTGAAGTATATGTAATACCTGATACTAGGGAAGGTTGGGTAGAATCAGTAAGAAGGCTTTTAGATTCTTACTTTTTAGGAACTAGCCCAATAGCATTCGATTATTCTAAAGTAAGACCAGAAGGAGAACCTATCAAAGGATTTGGTGGGGTATCAAGTGGTCATGAACCTCTTAAAGAAGTTCACGGAGCAATTAAAGGATGCTTAGACAAAAATATTGGAGAGCCTATATCTATTACAACTATAGTAGATATAATGAACTTAATTGGTAAGTGTGTGGTTGCAGGTAATGTAAGACGTACTGCTGAGATAGTATTTGGTGATCCAGGTTCTGAAGAATATATAAACTTAAAGAATTATAAGAAGAATCCTCATAGAGAAATGTATGGATGGACATCTAATAATTCAGTTTTTGCTGAACTAGGTCAAGACTACACAGACATTGCAGAAAGGATTTGTGACAATGGAGAACCTGGTCTAGCTTGGTTAGATAATATGAAACATTATTCAAGAATGAAAAATGGTGGAGATGATAAAGATCATAGAGTAGCGGGAGGAAATCCTTGCCTAGAACAATCTTTAGAATCATATGAACTTTGTTGTTTAGTGGAAACATTTCCATACAACCATGAGTCATTAGAAGATTATTTAACTACTTTAAAGTATGCATATCTATATGCTAAGACAGTTACTTTAGGAAAAACACATTGGTCTGAAACAAACAGAGTAATGCTTAGAAATAGGCGTATTGGTTGTTCAGTTAGCGGTGTAGCTCAGTTTATTACACACCGAGGACAAGGTGCATTAAGAGAATGGCTAGAAACAGCTTACGACGCATTACAAAAATATGATAAAAACTATTCTGACTGGTTAGCAGTCCCTCGTAGTATAAAAACTACCTCTGTTAAACCATCTGGAACAGTTTCTTTACTAGCTGGATCTACTCCAGGATTACACTATCCTGAAAGCAGATTCTATATTAGGAGAATTAGATTGTCAATCAGCTCTCCTTTACTAAAACCTTTGGAAAAAGCAGGCTACAAAATAGAGCCAGCATTTGGATCCGAAGAATCTACTATGGTAGTAGAAGTTCCTGTTGACGTAGGTGAAGGTATACGTACAGTATCTGACGTACCTATGTGGGAACAAATGGCACTAGCTGCATTTATGCAACGTTACTGGGCTGACAATCAAGTTAGTTGTACAGTAACTTTTGACCCAGAAAAAGAGGGTCCTATGATAGCTAATGCTTTAGACTATTTTCAGTATCAATTAAAAGGTATTTCCTTCCTTCCAAAAATGGAACTTGGTGCATATAAGCAAATGCCTTACGAAGAGATTACTGAAAAAGAATATAATAAAATGTTGAAAGCTTTAAAACCTCTTAACTTCAAGTGGGTTAAGGGTAATGAAGCTGAAGTAGAGCGCTTCTGCAATAACGATACCTGTGAGATTACTATGGAGGTAGAGGAATCTATTACGTAGTATAATTTGGTATAAGAATACTAGTAGAAGAGCTTTTTTCTATTAAAATTAGCCGTTCACCTTGAGCGGCTTTTTTTGTTTAGTCTATATTAAAATCTACCAACTTTAATAAAGAACACTAACAAAACAAAGACACAAATCAAGGAAATAAAAGATGACAGACTTTTTAAATTTAGAGATTGGAAACCCGACTAGGACAGTTAAAGTAATGAGTATTGATAAACAAACAATTGACATGCCAGACGGTAGACAATCAGAGAAAATCGTTTTTACTGTAAAAGACAAAGATAAGGAGTTCTCAATATCAGACGCATGGGTAGAGGACCATAAAGGTGCAAAGAAAATACAAGGTTTATGGTATACTACTACAGAGTCTGCTGGAAGAGAATCACTTTCTCCAGCTAGTGCTCTAGCAAAACTAATGAGACATTATGACTCGGCTTCGCTTGGTTCTTTAGTAGGACAAGACGTTGAGGTGCACCCAGATCATAATAACTTTTTAGTTTTACTAGCATGTAAAGCGCCTGCCGGAGCAGATAGTGAAGCTACTCCAGCTACAGAAAAAACTAATCTATTTGACTAAATACATATAAGGAAACAGAAAACATGAGAACAACGACAGACTTATTGCCTGCAATAAATAGTCTCTATGACTTAAATCTAACTGATAAGGACATACAAGAACTTACCAATAAATTAGATAATTTCGTAGACAAATTTAATGCGGCAGAAAATAAACCTATTTTAACGTATGATGAAGATCTAAAAACAGTGCAGTATATAATCAGAAGAGGAAGCTCTTTATATTATTCTAGTGGAGCATCTCGTTCTACAGAAAAAATTACCATCAAAAAACATGGCAATAGTTATGATGACGATGCTAATAAGAGGGCTTTAGAAAAACTAGACGATCTTATTAAAGATGGTGAAAGGGGATTTCTTGTATCTGTACATGATAGATACAGTGATAGAAGATTTGTGATAATAAAAGATTTACAAATGCACAAACTACAAGAGCTTTCATACTTGCAAAGATTCTTATCAGAAGTTAGAGATAGTAAAGTTATTTTTAATGACTTATATAGTAAGACATATTCAACCATAGACGAATTTAAAGCTGCTATAGAGGCAGATCTGTGGGAAAACTATACACATTTAAAAGTGCAATCTAGAGATCTAGATTCAAAGCATGTGAAGAACTTCTTTAAAACAGTTCTTCCTAATGCACTTGCAACCTCTACAGACAAGAGACGTTTTTTAGAGGAAAAATGTTATGGTAGCCATAGAAACTCTTTAAGAGCTATTACGGATATATTTGAACAGAATAATGTAAGGTTTTGTATCACAGTAGGTACAGGTTATTATGATGACCCTTCATGTGGTATTGTTCCTATACATTCGGATCATGCTAGTTTCGATTACGCAGACGTAAATCGTTTCTACTTGGCAGAAAATTCTAGGTATGATGGAGAAAACTCTACCAACGAGAAGCCGTTTGGCAAAGCTATGTTTATAGCTGAGGATCCAATTATACCTAAGAAGAATGTATTACAATACATGTATGATTCTATTAATGATGAAACTACTAGAAATATTGCTGACTCAGATGTTAATCTTATTGTTAAGAGGCTAGCGCAACAAGAAGCCCGAGAACAAGCAGATCAAAAACGAAGAGAAGCTTTAGATAAGAAAGTAGAGGATAAAATAAAGGTTTTAAGTGATCCTAAAGGGACCTTAAAACTAAATAATGTCCATTTTACACATGATTCTATTACCTATGCAGATCAGACATTAGCATTTTCCAACCGTACAGGTTGGGTAGGACAGATGGTATCAAGGCTAACTAGGCATTATCAGTTAAATGATATCAACTATGATCATGTATTTGATTACTTTATTGACATAGCCGCAGCTTCAGGAGATATTCAAGGAACTATAGGAACAGTAAGTTTTGAAATAGAACTTGTAACTAAAACTAATATAAGAAATATTTCGAGTACTAGGTACTATGTAAATGGTAGCAGAGTAAACAAAGATGAAATTAAACCCGTTTTAACTAGAGCTATTTGCTTTGATAAACAGGAAGATTTTGATTACTTTGTAAAATCAGTAAGCTCTTGCTCACTAAAAATGCATAGATACTTACAGACTGGAATTGACATTGACGTTAGAGACGATTTTGATGGATCTAATTGTGTAATGAAACTTCCAATCGAAAGACGAAAAAATATTAACTATTTAGTTTTAAATGATCAGGAATATCGTATCAGAGACACTCAGAAAGTTTTAGGATTACAGAAAAAATATCATCTTCTAGATGTTATAAACATTCTATTAACAGATACTGTAATAGTAGGAGTAGTTGCTGAAGATATAAAAGAACTAATAGAAGCCGCAAAGAAAGAATATATCACAGCCGTAGAAAAAAGTAAGCAGTTACTTAAAGAAACTGAAGAGCTGTTCAAGATTAAATTGGACACAGTTCGTTTCCAAGATGGAAAAGAACGACACGGCTATGTTATTAATGGTAATTTAAGAACCTACTTCTTAGAATTTACTGAGAGGGAGGAAGACAGGGCTGGAGTGTACTCTTACCCAGATGGTAGGTATATCTGCATTGTAGATAAAAGCCAATCACAGGTAGGAATGGACAAACTAGTAAATAGAATTTATGCCCTACATAATGACTCGCTTGTTGCTAGTCAAATTAACACCTTACAACAAACCTAAGGAAATATTATGGAAAACAGAAAAATCGATGATTTAAATAAAGAGCTTAACAACAAGGTTAAGGTTAAAATTGTTTCCTCAAGAGGACACGATGAGTTTGAAGCTAACCCTGGAGCAGTATTAGACAGGATAAAAGAAGAAACTTCTGATAATAAGAAGTGGCTTTATTTAGACGGAGCTCAAGCTAACCCAGACTCAGTTTCTATAGATGACCTTATAGAAGCTAGTGACGTTACTTTAACTAACGCCTTAGTTGGAGGTTAAATAAATTTAAGGGGGATTTAACGATCCCCCTAATTTATTAAATTATACTTATGGAAAGAAAAATAATAATACAAGAAAAAATAAAAAGAATTTTAATAAACTATGGTGATCAAAGTCCTACTAAAGAAGTGTGTGGGTTTTTATTAGGTAAAAAATCTGATTCCGTTTGGGAATGTGACGAGTTTATACCTCTTACAAATATAAGTGATTCTCAAGAAGTGCATTATATACCAGAACCTAACGAGATGTTTAAAGCATTAAATAAAACAACTCATATGGATTCACAGGCAGATAAAGACTTAGTGGGAGTTTTTCACACGCATCCGCATCATCGAGCACAACCGTCTATAACAGATTTAACAGGTGCGGGATATCAAGGATTTTATTTTATATACTCACCTAAGTATAATGAATTAAACGCTTTTTATTACGATGGAGGTGATCCTAAATTTGAGGATGCTTCCTATGATACAGAAATGAAGGAGTACTATCATGCATAAAAAAATACTTGTTGTCGGTGCTGGTGGTATAGGTTCCTGGTTAGCAGCGAACTTATATGAATCAGAAAGACACGGGCAGTTAGAAGACGTTTCAATCTTTTTTGCTGACCACGATACTGTTGAACCAGATAATCTGACATATCAAAATTTTGAATTAGATGACGTGTTAGATTATAAAACAGAATCTATTGCAGCACGTTATGGGTTTGGTTCTATTTCAAGTAAAATAGAAACAACAGCTGAATTATATACATATGATTGTATTATTAGTGCTGTTGATAACACTAAATTCAGAAAAATGCTATTCAAGTTTATGGATAAGAATCCAGATAAATATTGGATAGACCTACGCAGCGAAGGAAGATCTGTAGCTGCGTTTTGTAAGCATAAACAAAACACCTTAGATACTATGCTAGAAACTGTTCCAGAAGAAGTTGAGAATGGAAGCTGTCAGTTAGCATTTGAGAAAGAAGGTGGTGTTGTGCAAAATGGTAATAAAATTATTGGTGCTATTGGGTGTCAATACATTTTGAACTATTTGAGAGACGAGGTGAATCCACCTAAGTTCATAGCAACATTTTAACAAATAAAATCGAGGACTAACATGAAAGATAAACTAAGTTCAAGAAAATTGTGGGTTGCACTTGGCGGCGTTTTTGCTGTTATATGCACTGACTGGTTGGGCGTAGACCCTGCTGCATCGCAACAAATTATTGATGCGATTGTAGTTATCGTGCCTTCTTATCTTGGTGGTCAAGGTATCGTAGATGCTTTGGGTGCGCTTAACAAAGGGAAGAAGTAATTATAAATTTAGGGGAGGTTTAAGATTTACCTCCCCTTTATTAGGAGATAAAAATGAAAAGATTATTATTTATAGGTGATGTGCATAGTAACTTGCCTAGATTTAAACAGCTTTTAAACACAGAAAAAGTTGATGCAGTATTTCAAGTAGGTGATTTTGAATTATATCATTCTATTGAAGCGGCCTCTGCAGATAAAAAGGCCTTAAAAAAGAATGGTGAGCTAGTAAAGCAAACCATAGAGTGGCTAAACTCTAAAAACTTAGAGCCGTTTAAAACACCGATATACTTTATAAATGGTAATCATGAAGACTTTGATAACTTTGAATCAGAGAGATTAAAGAAACTTAATATTAATTATATTAAGCCAGGAACAATTGTAAATATTGATGGTGTAAACGTAGCTGGAATTGGTGGTATACACTCGAGTGTAAAGGTAGCTTGGAGAACACAAGATTTAAAAGGCCAAGATAAAAGATTTTATACTGAAGCAGATGTAAACCTGTTATATAGAAAAGCGTGGGGGAAAAAGATAGATGTATTTATTACACATCAGGCTGCCTCTAATATATTACCAAAAGGTACAGATCATGAGGGAACTTTTTACTTTGAAAACATTATAAAAGATATGAAGCCTTCTTATTACTTTCATGGGCATCACCACAAAAACTATACAACAAAATATAATGATACCGAAATTTATGGATTAGGTAATTTCGGGAAAAACCCCAAATCATACAAAATTATAGAAATATGAAAAGATACTTAAACGAAATTAAAGATTTTAAGCCGTTAACTATTGAGGAAGAAAGAGATATGATGCTCAAAGCTAAAAACGGTAGTACTGGGGCCTATAATAAACTGATGAATAGTAATTTAAAATTTGTAGTTAGCGTAGCTAAAAAATATCAGAAACAAGGATTAGAGTTAGAAGATCTAATAGCCGAGGGAAACCTTGGACTATGTAAAGCATTTAAAAAATTTGATATGAATAGAAACGTTAAATTTATTACTTACGCAGTATGGTGGATTAGGCAGGCAATTTTAAATGCAATACATGAGCATGCAAAAACAATCAGACTTCCATTAAATAAAATTATAAACATAACAAAATCGCGTAAAGCGGAAGAAAAGTTTGTACAAAAAAAGGGAAGACTTCCTGATATGTTTGAGCTTGCACATGAGCTAGATGATCCGAGAATTTTAGAGGACCTAAAACATAGTTATACACTTATAGCTCTTGATGAGCCACATACAGATGATGGCAAAGACTTATATAACATTATACCTGCACAGGATGATGTATTAGATGAGGCTGGAAAAAGAGATGAATTTTTAGGTGAATTAAAAGAAGCTTTAAAAGATTTTACCGAAAGGGAAAAAGAAATAATTTATATGTACTATGGAATAAACCATGTAAGACCTTACACACTGAAAGAAATTGGTATAGACATGGGACTTACTAGAGAACGTATAAGACAAATTAAAGAAAAGATACTAACTAAACTAAGAAAGCAAAATAGATCTGGGACACTCAGATCTTACATGTAAGGATAATAATATGCAAGAATATATACAAACGATTGATAAATTGGAGGAGGCTTTATCTTATCTAAAGGCGCAGTCAGCAGTTGCAGTAGATACTGAGACTACAGGGCTAGACTTTATTACAGACAAGATTTTATTAATACAAGTCGGCAACGAATTTAATCAATATGTATTTGATGTGAATAGTCTTGGATCAGATATTTACCCCCTACTAGATTGGATGAAAAATAAAGAAGTGGTTAAAGTATTTCACAATGCTAAGTTTGACTACTCGTTTTTCAAAACTAATTTTGATGTAGAGTTAGAAAATATACGGTGTACAATGGTTGCTAACCAGCTTTTAACACAAGGCTTAAAACTAAGTAGCAGTTTAAAGGCTATTTTAGATAAATACTTAGGCATTGGTATGAGCAAAGAAGAGCAGGCATCGTTTATAGGGATGTCAATGGGTGACAAGTTTTCTCCAGAGCAGATAAAGTATGCGGCAGATGATGTTAAACACCTAATGAATCTTTATAAAAAATTACAGACTCTTTTATTAGAAAGAGATATGGGAACTTTAGCTGAGCTAGAGTACGAAACAATCAGAGTAACAGCAGATCTTGAGATAAATGGTATTTATATTAACAAAGATAAATGGCTAGCTTTAAAAGACTCTGCAGAGCAACGTATGCTAAATGCTAAAGCAGAGTTAGATGAGCACTTCAAGCCTCATTGTGGGGTTGATTTATTTGGAGGTGCTGATGTAAACTACAACTCGCCAAAACAAATACAGCCAGTACTTCAAAAAATTACTGGACAGTTAATTGAATCAACAGGTGAGTTTGCTTTAAAAAGGATTCAGCATCCTGTTATTGATTGTTTACTTAAATATAGAGAAGCTACTAAAAAGATGAGTACTTATGGAAGTGAGTTTATTGATAAGTATGTTCATCCATCAACGGATAGAATACACTCTCAATTCAAGCAGTTAGGTGCTGACTCAGGCAGATTTGCAAGCAAAGATCCTAATATGACAAATATACCTAGTGAAGCTGAGTACAGAGCAGCTTTTACAACACAGTCAGATGACTACAAATTAATTGCAGCGGATTTTTCTGGACAAGAGCTAAGACTACTTGCTCACTTAAGTCAAGAGAATCAATTTATACACGCTTTAAATAATAACATGGATTTACACTCGTATTCGGCAAGTCTTATATTTGGTATAGACTACGATTCATTCTTTGATGAAGAAGGTAATATCAAAAAAGAGATGAAAAAGAAATACAGGAATCCTGCCAAGTCTCTGACTTTTGGACTTATCTATGGTATTGGTCCATATAAGCTAGCAGCAAACTTGAATATATCTAAAGAGGAAGCTAGGGAACTTATGAATAGATACTTTAAGACTTTCCCAAAAATTAAGTACACTTTAGATCAATTATCTAATTTTGCTAGAAAAAACAAATACGCTTTATCCCCGCTAGACAAGAGAAGAAGAGACTTATCGACTTTTGACTGGGATAATGGAAGACAGGTCGCCCATGCTTTAAACATATCAAAAAACCTTCCTTTTCAAGGAGCTGGTGCAAGTACTACTAAACTAGCTTTATGTAGAATTAAGAAGGCTATTGATTCAAATAATTATGATGCTAAGATAGTAAATGTTATACATGACGAGGTTCTTGTGGAATGCCACAAAGACCAGGCAGATGATATTGCTAAAATGGTTGAAACAGAAATGACTAAAGCATTTAATTATTTTGCTCCATCTATTCCGATGGACGTAGAAGCAGAAATTGGAGACTACTGGATTCACTAATCAAGGAGACATATGCTAATTGGAGTATCAGGAAAAATCGGTGCTGGTAAAGATGTTATTGGTAGTTATTTAAAATATGAGCATGGATATGATATTATAAAATTTGCAGACAAAATAAAAGATATTGCTGCAATGATTACTAACACAAACCCGACCCTGCACAAAACCCAGGAAGGTAAGCAAACGTATCTAGACGAATGGGGAATGACTATTAGAGAGTTTCAACAAAGGTTAGGTACAGAGGCTATGAGAAATGGTCTTCATCCAGACACTTGGGTGATAGCAACATTATCGCACTTTAAACCAGACTACCGATGGGTAGTTACAGACGTTAGGTTTAAAAATGAAGCAGATAGTATAATTAAAAGGGGTGGAATTCTAATAAGAGTAGAACGCCCAGATAATCCATTTCCACAATCC
>MDSZ01088857.1_pt1 | contig 12023 bp, 11 predicted proteins | sample 811201 | NCBI WGS metagenome assembly MDSZ01 (sample SAMN05326647, study PRJNA326480) | marine metagenome | isolation source: seawater | place: Indian Ocean: North | collected 2010
GATCCAAATCTTGCTGGGATGATTATTGAGGTTGTCATTTTATTTAAATATTTTCCGATTAAATGATCCAAAACCTATTTCAGAATATTCTATTCCAGACGAATATATAGACTTTAAGTAATCATTTATTAAATTTTGACTGAAATTCCAATTATTATAGTATCCACTATCTCTTAATATACAAACTAACAAGTTAAGTTTCATTAGGTTAAATCCTTTAAATTATCAAATAAATTTTTAGCGTTTCCACTCTTTTTAATAAATCCTTTTTCTAAAATAAATATCTTATCACAATATTTAATTGTTGAGTATTTGTGCGCAATTAAAATTATAGTTATATCGTGTGTCATTAATTTCAAATTTTCTAAAATATTATTCTCAGTTTCTTCATCTAGTGCACTCGTTGCTTCGTCTAAAACTAAAATTTTAGGATCTGTATAAAAAGCTCTCGCGATACCTAATCTCTGCTTCTGTCCTCCAGACAAATTTACCCCTAGGTCTTTTATAATTGTGTTGATACCCTCTGGTAAATTTTCAACAAAATCGTATATATTCGCCTTCTTCAATGCATTGATTACTTTAAGTTCATCTATTTTTTTTATATCCACCCCAAGAGCTATGTTCTCCTTTATTGATGAGTTATTGAGATAAACATCCTGCGGAACATAGCCAATAAGTTTTTGCCAATTTTTGGATAGAAATAATTCAACTTCTTTTTCTTGAATATATAATTTTCCACTTTTAGGTTTTAGTAAACCAATGAAAATATCTACTAAAGTAGTTTTTCCAGATCCTGACTTTCCAACAAAACCAATTATTTGATTTGTGTTAAATTCAAGAGAAATATCATTTAAAACTTTTTTATTATTATCATAAAAAAAAGAAATGTTTTTAAACGAGATAGTAATATCTCTTTTTAAAATAAAATTTTCATCTTGAGAAATTTTAGAATTTAAAATTTCTTTCATATTATTTATTTTTAAGTCCTCAACTAAATTTTTATGTGCAGTTGATGAAAATTTTAAGTTGGAAATTGCAAAATTTATGTTTGAGAAACTTGGAACCATTCTAATTAATATTAAACTTAAAGTTGCCAAAAAAGGTAAAAAATAGTTTGGATCTTCATATATGTTAATAAGAATAAATGTCATTACAACAATCAAAATTACAGCGAAAACCTCAAGTAATGATCTTGGAATTTTTTGATAAATTCCATGCTGTAGTTCGTTTGTTTCTCTTATGTATAAACTTGAACTTAATTGATTAATTAAAAATTTATAATTTTTTATAATTTTTATGAGTTTGATACTTCTAAAATTTTCATTTAAATTTTTTAAAATTAATTGACTTGAACTTATAATAATTTCTCCAAGTTTAACCAATTTTTTTTTTATAAAAAAGAAAATTAAGAAAGATATCAATCCTAATACAAAAAAAATACTAATTGAAATTTTCCAACTTATAAATATAAAAGACGAAAACAATATTATAATTAACACGCATTCTCTAAATAAAAGAATAACATAAAAAATATAGCTTATCCCTAACTTTAAAACATGATTAATATTATTTACTAACTTTTGTGGATTATTTTTTATAAAATAAACGTAAGGTTGTTGAAGATAAATTTGATACAACTTTTCTGAATTTGTAACAATAATCGATCTACTTACTTTTTTTTCAAAATACAAATAAGCTATTGAGTAAATGTTTTTAAAAATAAAGACTGCTACTAATATTAGTGAAATAAATACAATTAATTCTAATTTTGGCATTAAACTTAAGTATTCCTTTAAATTTTCGAAGGGTATTTTGTCAATTATAATGTCTGGATTAGAAATTAATGCTACATATACTCCAATTAATCCTAATCCGAAAGTTTCTAGCAACATTGAAAAAAAACTACCTATAAATAACAAATAAATATATTTACGTTGTTTATTTGACGTAAGTAAACTAATTGAATCAAAAAATTTTTTCATATTATTAATTTTTATTTATATGGTTTTCTATTTGATTATAAATTTGATTATAAAAAGGATCGTCTTTTAAGTCTTTTTTCTCTAATTGCTTGATTATATAATTTAAAAACTCCTCAGGCTTTAAAAACCTATTTGAGGGTATGATTGATGTTATGTCAGATTCTAACATTAAGCACTCGTAAAAATAAAAAGTTTTCTTTGCTAAAACTTTTTCTTGGTTTGTCATTGGTTTTAGATTTTTAATATTATCAAGATATTTAAAATATTCCTCTTTAGTTTTTGGCTCTAAGTTAAATTTATTGCCTGAATATGGAGCGTCACCAGCTAAAATTGCATTTTTTTCAAAACATGCTGGGAATTCTAAACCAATTGTTCCATTACAAGTTATTACGGTGTCAACTACTTTAAGAGCTGAATAAACATTTAGATTTTGTGGAAATAATTTTAAATTTTTTAAGTTATACTCTTGAATAATTTTAGATACTAAACCTTCTTCATTATAAACATGACTAGATGGATGTGGATTTACTAACCACAAAACATCATCTAAATTTCTATTTTTCTTGATATGATCTAAAGTTGAAATAAAATGATCATAAAAATCATCAAAAAGATTTAAAAAAGACTCGTGAGAGGCATCAGAAAAAGCATGAGGAGCAATCAAAACAATTTTGTTAAATTTTAAATTTCCAATTGGGATTGATTTTAAAAGTTCCTGAAAATCAACAATTTTTTTATCTTTATATGCATTTATAAAATCAGGATGTTCTATTTTGCCCAAATATCTATTTTTTGAATATTTTTCATATAACGAGAACCAATTCTCAGGCAGATTTGTTGATTCAATATGTTCGGGTAATACTTTCTGTCTACTAATAAATAAGCGATCATATTCATCATAAAAAATTACCAAAAACCAGGCCATAAAAATAGATGGAATTTTTTTTTTTACTCCTATCCTTAATGCAATTGAAGAATTCTGCACATAGGTTGCAGAATTAACTATAAGCTGGTTCACATAATTTTTTAATATTAAATTTTTAATAAAATAAAATTTCAAAATACTATTAAATAATATTCTAGAGAATTTAATATCTAATTTTTTTTTATTTAGAAATTTGAGATCGTATCTTAAATATGAGTCATATATCAAATCTCCCAAATGGATATTATCAATTTTAAAATTATCTATAAACCATCTGAAGTCTCTAAATAATAAAAAATTAATGTACTTATTTATAAATGTAAGAGTGCTTTTAATAAATAAAAGAGGAAATTTGTAAAATTTTCTTATACTGGGTATTCTATAAAATTTCTTAACACCAAAAGATCTATATATTTCCTCTGACCATGATTTTTTGTTATCATCTAGCAAAACTATAACATTAGATTTTTTTAATTTATTAAATATTTCTGCTGCTATGGACGATCTTATTATTGGGTCAATATTTCCTCTATCAACTAATAATATATTGTTCTTAGTTTCATATTTGCTAAATTTAAGCTTATTTAATTTCAAAAATTGATTTATTATTTTTTGATCCATTAATATTAATGTATATGTTCTGATCTAAATAAGGTGAAAATTTGTTTAACAAAATAAGTAAATAATGCAAGACTAAAACGAAATGATTCCTTACAGTAAACAATATATTGATAAAAATGATATTGAAAATGTAAAGAAAATTTTAAAATCAAATTTTCTAACACAGGGTCCAACCGTTGAAAAATTTGAGAATGTAGTAAAACAAAAATGTAAAGCCAAATTTGCAACTGCTGTAAACAGTGCAACATCAGCACTTCACCTCTCATGTTTAGCTCTAGATTTAAAAAAAGGTGATTACTTATGGACTTCACCTATTTCATTTGTAGCATCAGCAAATTGTGGACTTTACTGTGGAGCAAAAATTGACTTTGTGGATGTTTGCCTAGATACTTTTAATATTGATGTAATTACTTTAGAAAATAAATTAATTCATGCAAAGAAAAAAGGGAAGCTTCCTAAAATAATTGTTACAGTTCATATGGGTGGGTTAAGTTGTGATATGAAGAAGATTAACACCCTTTCTAAAAAATATGGTTTTAAAATTATAGAGGATGCTTCCCACTGTGTAGGTTCAAAACTGAGAAGTAAATATGTTGGAGCATGTATCTATAGTGATATATCTGTTTTTAGTTTCCACCCTGTCAAAATTATTACTACAGGAGAAGGTGGCATTATTTTAACTAATAAAAAAAGTTTAAATGATAAAGTGAAAATCTTAAGGACTTCTGGTGTAAATAAAAACTTAAAAAAAAACAAAATTTTAAAAAATGGTTTGTGGTTTTATGAACAGCAAATGTTGGGTTTTAATTATAGAATGAACGATATTTCTGCTTCATTAGGAATCTCACAAATGAATAAACTAAATTTTTTTGTAAAAAGAAGAAATCAAATAGCAAAAAGATATATTAAAAACTTAAATAATAATGAAGTTAAGTTTCAAGTAATAAAAAAAGGATATTATTCATCATATCATCTATTTATTATTCGAGTTGATAAAAACATCAGAAAGAGACTTTTCAATAAATTAAGGAAAGAAGGTTATTTTGTAAATATTCACTATATCCCAATACATCTACACCCCTACTATAAAAAACTTGGTTTTAAAAAAGGAATGTTTCCTAATTCAGAAAAATATTATGAAGAGGCAATTTCTCTCCCCATTTATCCTAGCTTATCAAAAAGTCATCAATTGAATATTATTAAAATTATAAATAATTTTCCTAAAGAAAAATAACATGAAAAATAATAAAATAAATTTTATTGCAGAAATATCTAGTAATCATAACAAAAATTTAAAAAGAACTTTGAATATGATTGATAGTGCAAAAAAAAGTGGATTTAATTCAGTTAAATTTCAGTTATTTAAAATTGAAAAATTATTTGCTAAGGAAATTTTGGATAACTCCCAAGAACACAAAAAAAGATCAAAATGGGAATTGCCAATAGAATTTATTCCTAAAATTGCATCACACTGCAAAAAGAGAAAAATAAAATTTGGGTGCACTCCTTTTTATATTGAGGCCGTAGATTATCTTAAAAAGTATGTAGATTTTTATAAGATATCTTCATACGAAATCCTATGGAAAGAATTATTAAAGAAATGTATAGAGACAAATAAACCTGTCATTATATCTACAGGAATGTCAAATATTAATGAGCTTTCCCAAACAATAAAATTTATTAAAAAATTTAAGAATAAAAAAATTACTATTCTTCACTGTGTTTCAAGCTATCCAGCAAAACATAAATATGCAAATCTATCAGTAATCGAAATGCTTAGAAAAAAATTTAATATTAATGTTGGTTGGTCTGATCACACTGTTAATCCTAACGTAATAAAAAGAGCAGTATATAAGTGGAATGTAAAAGATATTGAGCTACATTATGACTTGGATCGAAAAGGGTTTGAGTTCAAAAGTGGACATTGTTGGCTACCAAACCAAGTATCAAAACTTATAAAAGATATTAATGAAGGTCTCGAGTCTGACGGTAAAAATTTAAAACGACCTACAAAACCCGAAATGCAAGATAGATTGTGGCGTACAGATCCTTATGATGGATTAAGACCATTTATTAAAATAAGAAAAAAATGGTCAAAAAAAAGATACTAATAATAATTCAAGCTAGAATTGGTTCGAGTAGGTTACCTGGAAAAGTTTTAAGAAAATTAATTAATAAACCAATACTTTTACATATTGTAAATAGACTAAGAAAAATTAAAAACAGTAATATTGTTATTGCGACAAGTAAAAATAAAAAAGATAAAAAAATAATAAATTTTTGTAAAAAAAATAAAATAAATTATTTTTCTGGAAGTGAAAATAATGTGCTAGACAGATTTTATAAAACAGCTGCTAACTTTGATGGTAAAAATATTATAAGAGTTACAGGTGATTGCCCACTAATTGATCCAGTAATAATAAAAAAATTAATTAAATTTTACTTTAAATATAATTATGATCATGCGGGTATTGCTACAGGTGCTGGAGTTCATAATTTAAAAATAAAAAAATTTCCAGATGGTTTAGATGCAGAGATATTTAAATTTTCAGCACTTAAAAAAGCATGGCAGAATTCAAAAAACAAAATTGAAAGAGAGCACGTTACCCCTTATATTTGGAAAAGAAGTAAAAAATTCAAAATTGGTATTTTTCAATCTAGAGAAGATTATAGTAATTATAGGTGGACTTTAGATAACATTAAAGATTTCAGATTTATCAACAAAATTTATAAAAATTTATATAAAAATAATAAAATATTTTATATGAAAGATGTAATAAATTTTTTAAATAAAAATCCAAAAATAGCCTTAATTAATGAAAAAAATATTGGTAGGGAGAAATACGAAGAGATAAGAGAGTGAAAAAGAAAACCTCAACTACATATAAACTAGCAAAACAATTAATCCCTGGAGGAACTCAGTTGTTTTCAAAAAAACCAGACCTATTTGCACCTGGCGAATGGCCTGGATATTATAGCAAAGCAAAAGGAGTAAATATTTGGGATTTAGATGGTAATAAATATTTAGATATGAGTATAATGAATGTCGGTGCATGCATACTTGGCTATGCAGATAAATTTGTAGATAAAGAGGTGAAAAAAGTAATTAATAAAGGAGTATCTTCATCTATTAACGCCGTTGAAGAATTTGAGCTAGCAAAACTGTTATTAAAATTACATCCATGGGCGGGTGGTGCAAGGTTTGCTCGAGGTGGTGGTGAGGCAATGTCAATAGCAATAAGAATTGCAAGGGCTCACACAAAAAAAGATAAAATTTTATTCAGTGGTTATCACGGTTGGAATGACTGGTATCTATCTTCAAATATTCAATCTAAAAAAAATTTAAATAAATTTTTGCTTTCGGGATTAGACCCTGCCGGTGTACCAAAAGAGCTAATAAATTCAGCGATACCTTTTGATGACTCAGATATTAAGAATCTAGAGAGAAAAATTAAGAAATATAAAGATAAAGTTGCAGCTATAGTAATTGAGCCTGCTAGAGGAAACGAAGTCAACAAAAGTTATTTAAAAAAGTTAGTAAAAATTGCAGATAAAAATAAGTCAGTTTTGATATTTGATGAAATTACGTCAGGTTTTAGGATGAACAACGGAGGAATACACTTAAAGAGTAAAATTTATCCAGACATAGCAGTATTTGCCAAATCAATAGCAAATGGTTACGCAATGTCTGCAATTATAGGTAAACGTAAAATTATGGGGTCAGCAAGTAAAACTTTTATTTCTAGTACAAACTGGACAGAAAGAATTGGACCTACCGCTGCTATTTCTACTATTACAAAGTGTATTAACCATAAAGTTTTTAATCATAATATTGATTTAGGAAAAAGAATGAAAAAATTGTGGAAAAAAATAGCTCACAAACATGGCCTTAAAATACAGATTTCAGGTATAGACACATTACCAAGTTTTTCATTTTTACACAAAGATAATCAAAAGATGCAAACTTTTTTTACTCGTGAAATGCTTAGATACAATATTTTGGCTTATAGACAATTTCGACCAAGTTTTGCTCATAATAACAAACATCTTAAAACATATGAAAAATTTGCAGATAAAATATTCAAAAATTTATCCGAAAATAAATATAAAAAATTGAATCGTTTAGAAGTTTCTATGAAATCCTTTTCTAGATTAACCAAAGAGTAATTAATGAGAATATCTAAAATTACTTTAGGAACAGTCAATTTTGGTATGAATTATGGTTTTAGAAAAAAGAAAAATAATAAAATTAAAAAAAAAGATGCAATAAAAATCATTAAAAAGGCAAGAAAACTAGGCATTAACTCATTTGATACAGCCTCTAATTATGGTGACTCTGAAAAAATATTAGGTGAGGCTTTAGGTACAAATAAAAATAGTTTTATTGCAACTAAAGTATCTATTAATAAAACTAAAAGTATAAATTTTCCTAAAATATTAGAAGAAATTAATAAAAGCAGGAAAAATTTGAGAAAAAAGAAATTAGATATAATACAAATTCATAATGCTAATGCAAAAATTTTAGGCAACAGCAAAATTAAAGACTTTTTTCTAAAATTAAAAAAAAAAAATATCATAGGTAAAATTGGAACAACTGTTTACAGTGAAAAAGAAGCAATAATTTCAATAAATTCTGGATGGATAAACTCTATCCAAGTGCCATACAATCTAATAAACCAACAGATGAACAAAAGAGTATTTAAACTAGCGAGTAAAAAAAAAGTAAAAATTTTTACAAGATCTTCACTTTTAAAAGGAGTATTAACTGAAAAAATACTTTATTTACCAGCGAAATTAAAATTAATAAAGCGACAAACATTGAAAAATTTAAAAAAATTAAACTTCACTGTTGATGAATTAAAGTTTTTAGCTTTAAAATTTGCCTTCTCAAATAAACAAGTTAGTAGCATAGTAATTGGTGTAGAAAATATAAATCAGTTAAAAGAGATTATTAAAATAATTAATTTTAAAACTTCAAAAGATTTACTAAATAAATTAAAGTGTTTTCACATAAAGTCTAGAATCAAAGACCCAAGATTGTGGCCATTTATATGAGTGCTATAGCATTTAGATTCAATATATCAAAAAAAGAGGGCTTTGGACATTTCTCAAGATGCACTGCTATCGCACAACAACTTAATAATAATTATAAATTTAAAATTCACTTTATTGTAAATAAAAATATCCCTCAAGCTCTTCTAAAGAACTTTAAAAATATTTCAATAATTTCATTAAATAATAAAAAAAACTTATCTGAAGAAAAAAACATTTATAATCAAATTTTAAACAAAAAAATAAAAATTTTATTTTTTGATATAAAGAAAAATTATAGAACAATATTTCTCAAAAAAATAAAAAAAAATGGTACCAAATTAATTACAATTGATGATAAATTTAACAAAAGGAATTACTGTGATATTTGTTTCTACCCACCTATTCCTCAATTTAAAAAACTAAAATGGAAAAATAAAAAAACTAAAAAATATGTTGGCTGGAAGTATATTCCAATTAAAATTGACTATACCTCCAAATTAAAAAAATATAAAAAAAATAATAAAATTTTGATAATTGGTGGAGGATCAAACTATAATAATTTCATAAGTAAAATTTTAAAAAGATTAAATATGTTTCAAGAGAAGTTGGATATAATAATTCCAGAAGGATATGGTTATAATAATAATTTCTCAACAATTAAAAATATTTCTTCTTCTAAACATAACATTTCTCTTTTAAGTAAAAAATTGCCTATGGTTAAAATAATGCTGAAATCACAAATAATAATTATGCCATATGGCATGTCATGTTTTGAAAGTATGTTATTAAAAAAAAATTCTATTATTTTAACAAGAAATAAAGATGATTATCAATCTGCATCAATTTTTAAAAAAAAAGAGGTGTGTATAGTCTTAAAAAAAATTAACGATTTGAATGAGAGACTATTTAGAAATTTTATGTCAAGTAAGAAAAATATAAATAATGTAAGTAAAATATCCAGTTATTTAAGAAGAGGATCTTTTAATATAGCCAAAATAATAAATGAAACAAAATAAAAAGAGAGAATATTTAATTTCGTTAGGTGCGGGAAAATCTCAAATTCCATTAATAAAATCTGCAAAAAATAAAGGATATTATGTAATAACAATCGATAAAAATAAAAAAGCACCAGGTAAAAAATATTCAGAAATTTTTTTAAATTTATCAACACATAACTTTAATAATATAAAAAAAAAAATTAAAAAATTAAGTAAAAATGTTATCGGAGTTATAAATAGAAGTTCAGGATATTCGGTTATTACTGCAGCAAAGCTTCAAAAATTTTTATGTTTAAAATATTCAGATCCAAAAAAATTAAATCTTATATTAGATAAAAAAAAATTTGTGAATCATTGCTTGAAATTTAAAATACCAGTTCCATTAGAATTAAAAAAAAAAAAATCAATATATAAAAAATTTCCAGTAGTAGTTAAACCTGCTGTTTCAAATTTTGGAAAACAAGGAATATCAATTGTAAAAAACAAATCTTATTTAGATAAATCAATCAAAATAGCAAAAAAGTATTCAAAAAATAAATTATATATAATTCAGCAATTTGTAAAAGGTTCTGACATAGTTTTTATGGGAGTTGTTAAAAATAAAAAAGTAGTTGAACTAACTTTTATAAGTGAAATTAATAAAATTAAAAAAAATTTAGTTACAAGAAATGCATTTAAAAATCCAGTATCAAATCTAAGTAACAATATGAAAAAGAAAGTTTTTAAAATTACTAATAAATTAATTAAGATTTTCAATTTAGATAATACGCCCATAAATATATCTTTTAGAATTAGTGGTATTAAATTGTACCTTATAGAGATAAATTTAGAAATTAGTGGCGAGTTAATTCATGAAAAACTGATAAAATTTAAAAAAAAAAATTACAATAGTTTTGATTGGTATCTAGACAATCTTTTTTTGAATAACAAAGTAAATAAATATAAATTTCTTAGAAAAGAAATCAAAATATCAGATAAATTACTTGGTATCAGTAGTGAAATATAGTTTGAAAAAAAAAGTTTTGGTCGTTGGGTTAAATTATGACCAAATCCCATTTATCAATATTATTAAAAAAATTGGATTCTTCGTCATTGGTGTTGATATAAATAATAAAGCTCCAGGAATTAAATATTGTGATATGTTTTATAATACTTCCTATGAAAATTATGAGAAGATATATTTATACTTAAAAAAAAATAAGTTTTCTTCGAATGATTATCTTTTTACAGCTTCGTCTCAAAATTCATTGATGAGTCTTTGTAAAATTGCAAAAAAGTTTAATATTAAATTTTTGGATTTTAACATTTTGGATAAATGTATTGATAAAACTAAAATGTGTAAACTTTTAAAAAAAGACAAAATCTTAATTCCTAATACTCAATACTTAGTTAATAATAAAATAAAAATTGATAAAAAAAAAACTTATTTTTTAAAATCAGATTATGGAAAATCTCCAAAATATTGTTATATCATCAAAAATGGAAAAATACCAAAATTTCCAACTAAAGACAGTTTTTTTAGAAAATATTTTTTGCTGCAAGAAAAAGTGAATGGAACACATTACAGAATAAATCTGTTGAGAGATAAAATGTTCATTTTTAAAAAAAAAACTGATCGAATTTGTAAACCAGATTATAAATTTAGTAGTTTTGATAAATCAATAAGAGTTAAACTGAGAAGTTTTTCTAAAAAATATAAATTAAATAATTTTTTGTTAAAGTTTGATATTATAATAGATAATATGGGTTGGTACTTAATTGATATTGGATTTGATCCTCCAAAAAGATTAGAGGCAATAATGCAATATAAAAATAAAAATTTTTACAAAGCATATGTGTATAATTGGCTTAAAAATAAGAATTTATTTAATAAATTTAATTTAAAAAATTGTGAGAATTTAATTATTAAAATAAGAAAAAATGGACAAACTGAAATTTTAGAAAAATGAACATAGCCATAATAAATTCTTTAGGGAAAGAAAAGTATAAAAAGTGTTTAAACTCATTAAACAAAACTATTAATATAAAAAATCATAAGATTTTTAAGTTTCATGAGGATAAATTTAGAGGACACACCTTAAATAATATAATTAAGAAGATAGGATTTAAAAATGATCTTCTTATTATTGCTGACGATGTTAGCTTTACAAAGGGTTGGCTAAAAAATTTATTTAAATACCGACACAATGCTGACATTTGGGGTGCAAGTATGCTTTATCCAAATTCAAAAAAAATACAGGATAATGGTTACGATCTTGTTAGATTTAAAGAGAATACATTTTTAAGACCAATTAATAGAGGTAAATTAATAAAAAAAGTTGATAAACCTGGTTGGAAGTATGCTGACTGTGTTTGTGGCTGTTTTTTATATATAAAAAAAGAAACTTTTAAATATCAAAAAAATTTTTACCCCACGTATGGAATGAATAGATGGGATGAATTAACATTTATTTTAAGTGCAAA
>MDSZ01032622.1_pt1 | contig 12022 bp, 8 predicted proteins | sample 811201 | NCBI WGS metagenome assembly MDSZ01 (sample SAMN05326647, study PRJNA326480) | marine metagenome | isolation source: seawater | place: Indian Ocean: North | collected 2010
AGAAGAAGAAGAAGAAGAAGAAGAGTACACACGTGGTACCGATGACGACGACGAACAACAACGACACCACCACCACCACCAGCGTTGGTCCCCCTGCTAACGCGACGACGACGACGACGACGACGACGACGATGCATCATCATCAGACGAACAAGAACGCGGCGTTGGCGGCGCGAATCAAGCGCGTGATGCAAAGCGACGAAGAGGTTGGGAAAATCGTGAAAACGACCCCTTTGGTCGTGGCGAAAGCGCTGGAATTGTTCTTGACGAAACTGTTTAAAGCGACGGCGGATATGGCGTTAGCGCACGGAGCACGAATTATCGGACCGACGCACCTGAAAGGCGCGATACAAGACAACGACGAGTTTGATTTCTTGGAAGACGTGGTGAAAGACGTGCCGGATTTACCACCGCCACCGGATCCTGCGATGTTGGCTGCAAAACTGTTGGAACGAGTGGACGAAGACGGGAACCCGAAGAAAAAAGAGAAGAAGAAGAAGAAGAAGAAAACGAACCAAGGCGGCGGAAAGAAAAAGAGAAAGAAAGACGACGAGTACGATTCCGACGAAGAAGACGAAGAAGAGTTTGACGAAGACGAGGAAGATACCGACGACGAAGACGAATACGAAAGCGAAGAGTCGGAAGAAGAAGAGAAACCAGTCGTAACGAAGACGAGTAGGAGTGGAAGAAAGATTACCGCGAAGAGTTACGCGGAAGACGACGTGAAAAAGAAGAAAAAGAAATCGCCAGCGACAAAGAGAGCAAAGAAAAACAACCCCCCGACGACGACTGCTCCGCCAAAAGAAGAAGAAGAAGAAGAAGCGCCGGCGGCGGGTAATTTAGGATCGTTTGACGACGACGATTTAGTCGGAGTTGCGTTACCTGCAGAGGAGGACGACTACGACGACTAAATCGCCGTCGACAAAATATGCTCTTTATTATTAGTTGAATGTAGTTTGGTTTTACAATGGTGTATTTTTTGTTTGCGTTCCTAAACTAAGCGGCTCTACTCTAAGCACTCCTGCGTCTCACTCGTTCGCTCACACTCTTACGTCGAATTGTTGTATCTCTGCATTATTTTCTTCTATGTATTTCAGTAGTATCCCGTTTTATTTTTATTTTTATTTATTATCAAGCCCCCAAAACGATTTCAGTTGCCATGGAGGGTTTATCCAAGCACGAGCCTCGAATACCGCCGGTAGTTTGTGATCTCGCCTTGTAATTCGTCGGTGCCACGTTTCGCATGACCGAAGACGCCGTTCGATCAGTCGTCCGGTTCGCGGTGTTCGCAACAGAAGTTGGGTCACCTGCGAACGTCGTGACTGGCGTGTACACGTTCTCTTTGATGTCCAAACGGAAAAAACCGTGGTTTAACGCATCTTTTGCCGTGATGCGCGTGTCCGGGTCGTACTCCAATAATCGACTCAATAAGTGTCGGAGTAACGTGCCCGTTTCTTCGCACTCGAAACGCGTTCGAATCATGATATCCAACGGCTGCACCGCTTGAACGGCGCGTTCGCTCTCGAGATCTTTCGCCTTTTCCGGCCACCTCAACTCGTACGTCTCCGGAACGAAGTACTTTTCGATGATTTCCTTGGAACTTCGTTTGATGACATCCGCGTGCATGTGACCCAAAACGTTGCGCATCATCGCCAAGTGTTCCATGTTCTCGTGCGTTTGGAAGAGCGCGTCTCCAGTCAAAAGTTCTATTAATATGCACCCGATCGACCACATGTCACACGGATATGACCATCCAGTACCGAGGATGATTTCTGGCGCGCGGTAGTGTCTCGTGGACACGACCGTGGAATGGTATTGATGTTCCAACGTCGTGCTTCCAAAGTCGATGAGTTTAATCGCGCTCGTCACCGGCACTTTGGTCGTGCATGAACTCGTCGCCGTCGCCGTCGCATTCGCCGCGTTAGTATTAGCGTTGATATCACCACTAACGACTCTCACGTACCCCGGAGCTTCCAATAAAATGTTTTCCGGTTTCAAATCCGTGTGCGTCATTTTCAATTCGTGCATAAACGCCACCGCTTTGATCATCTGCTTCGCAAACCTTTGCACCAACGCCAGAGAAAACGGTTTGTAGTGGTTCTTCTTCATGAAATCAAACAACGATAACCCGTACATGTCAAACATTAAACACGCGTGTCCTTCGTGTTCGAACGATTCTTTCAACCGAATGCAATGAAACTCGTCGCGTTCGTCTCTTTTACCAATTTCTCTCAATACTTCCACTTCAATTTTCGCCGCCGCTTTGTATTTCGGCACGTTTCTGATCACTTTCACCGCGCAGTACTCTTGCTTCACTCGATCGTAACACTCTAAAACCTTTCCAAACGTTCCTTCTCCTAACGGTGCTAATATCTTGAATCGATTGTTCGGTCCTAGAGATTCACCTAACGTGTACTCAAAGTGCCCTTCCTCGTTCGCGTTCGCGGTGGTTTTCTTCTTCGTCTCGGTTGTCGTTTTCGCCGTCGCGTCTACTTCTGGTAGAGCGGCGCCTTTCTTCTTCGCCGCCGCCACTCCGGTCTTCTTATTCAACGTGTTCTTTTTCTCTTCTTTCTTAATCGCTCCCCCCGCGTGTTTGTGTTGCTGCTTTTGTTGTTGATCTCTGAAATTTTTCGTTTTCTCGTCGTCGTTTTCGGCGTTTCGGCAAGGGTGGTGCGATGCCGACGACGCGACGTTCCACACTCGTTTCGTCTTCTTCTCCTCTGGAGGCGTCGAGATCCCATCGTCGCCGTCGTCCTCCTCCTCCTCCTCCTCGTCCTTGTCGTCACCGAAACGCGTCTTCTCCTTCGTCGTTTGTGGTGCGTGTTTTATCGAATCGATCGACGCGGGTTTGCTTTCTTTTCTCTGTTTTTTTTTTCGTGTTGCCGTCGAAAGAAAGAAAGAAATCGTGTTGGTTTTCGTGTGAGTGTTTTGCGAACTCGGCGCCGGTGCGTTTTTATTACGCGAGAAAAACGAAGCGCACCAGTCGCGAGAGAGGGATCGTTTCGTCGGACGACTGTTGGTGCGCGACTGGTACGACGACGACGACGACGACGACGATCGGTGTGCGCGCATCATCAATCATTCAATCAATCAATCGATTCCAAGAAGAAGAAGAAAAAAAAAACGCGTCGCGTCGTCGTCTATTATAAAATCGCACCTTTCTCCCGTCGGGAAAACCCACCCCACCGACTCCTTGACGACGGTCTTCTCCTCCGCCTCCTCCTCCGCCTCCTCTCAACCCCGTCCTCGTTCTCTTCCTCCCCCTCTCGTGGGCCACTCTCATTTCCTCCTCTCGTGTAATAGGTGCGCCGATTTTTTACAGAAGAGAGAGACGATTAGTAGAGAGAGACGATTAGACGAGAGACGTGTGAGAAAACCCCTTCTCTATTTACGTACAAATGACGTCTTTTCGTCCCTTCTTTTTTTCCCTCCTCCCTTTTTTTTTTTTCTTTTTTGTTTGGAGAGAGACTTTTTAATGAGACATTTTTTGCCTCTCTTTTAAAACGAAAAATGACGTCATCGTCATCATCATCATCGTCGTCGGTCGTTCTTTTTCGCGTCTTGTCTTTTTTTTTTCTTTTTTTGTTTCATCAACGCTTTTGCGCGTGTGGGGACAAAAAAGATGAAAAAAAAAAAAAGAAAGAAAAAAATACGCGAAAAATTTGAGATGACGACGACTGCAAAACGCACCGCTTTGAGGACGAGGACGAGGACGATGGCGGTGGTGGTGGTGATGATGATGATGACGATGATGATGATGATGATGATGATGGGCACTTTTGCTGTCTCCGCCGCGTCTTCCGAAGGAGGAGGAGGAAAAGAACTCGGGAAAGCGTTCGAAGCGGCGTGCGCGTCGGAGGCGTACGAGAAAGCGAACGAGGTTGGAAAAAAACTCGGAGAAGAGGTGGAGAGACGACAACGAGGGGACTTTTACGTTCGCCCTCGAGAGAGCGGGTACGTGCGGTTCACGCACGATACTTCGGAAACGTTAGACGAGGAAGAGACGGAGACGATGCAACGCACCGCAAACACGGGGAATCCCGGAGTGATGTATGCACGCGTGGAAAATATTAACGTGAATAATCAAAATTGGCCGTATTTTCAGTTCAATCGAAGAGACGCGATGGTGAATATCATGTGCGCGCCACCAACGTCGACAAAATATTACTCGTACGTGACTTACGTGTGGAGGAAGACTTTTAGTGCATTAGGGTTGCGTTCGCTTCGACAAGCGGTTTCCGCGCAAGCGAGTTCGAGTCCAGTAAATAATAAAAACGTTCAAGGTTCGCGAGCGTTTCGACGAGCACTGATTATAATTAGCACGCCTTCTGCAAAGACATTTAACCATTTGAAAGAAGAATTTGAGAAGCTTGGTATTGAAGAGACGTCCATTGAACTCGAAGCGCTTCGATATGACGAGTTGAATTTTCTTCCATCCATAATCGCGGACGATTTAACGACGAGCTTTCGAGTTGGTATTTGGCCATTGAAAGGTGCCGAGGCGCTTGGGGTCTTCGCAAGATACGAATGGCCCGCGATGATTGTTCGCGGTCGCGAGCTGGCAAACGGTGGTAATGTTCTGCTGCCTCTGTTTCTGTCAAGGAGACAACAACGAGAGGAAAATGATGACAAAAATGATGAACGACAACAACGTGATATGTTTTACTCTAAAGAACATTTACCGATGCGCAAGCCAAACGACGCTTTACTACTCGTAAACGACGAGGATTCACAACAGAAAGAACGCATAATAAGCGAAGAAATCTTGGATGCAGCCGCCGATGACTTTCACGCAAAACTTGCGAACACGTTCGGTAACGTGAAACGCTTCTCTTTGGAAAGAGTCGACGTCGGCGACGGCGCGAAATGCTTGTCTGATCCATCTTTTCAACCGTTTTCTTTACCCGGCGTTAACGTGCGCTCGGGTTGCTTTGGTTCCACCTCTGATGCCGCATATTCATTGAGTGAGAAACTTGTCAACAATGTGGGCGAACTTTCGGATGGAAACATCGTCGCTGATGCCAGCGCGTTGACCGAAAATTCGCAAGACTTCATCATCTTCCTCTTTGGCGCGAACGAGGTCAACAACGGAAGAGCGACATTCTTCAACGTCGCGGCGTACACCACTGGTGACCCAGTTTCCTCCCGAAGATCAGCACTATTTGTTTCTATCGTTGCCTCGTTGGACGACCGTTCTTTTAACAATAGCGCTTCATCTTCCTCCTACTACTCCGCCGCGTTCGCCACGTCCGAAGAAGCCTGCTCGACCATCAGAACCGTGTCGACGCCGTGCGCGGTCATGCTCGAGAGAAACTTCGGCAACGTTTTCCTCATCGAGAGAGTGTATTTGGACCCAAACACGGCGAAAGCGCCGAGTGGTCTTACTCAGACTCGAGCGTTTCTCGTCAAAGTGCAATAACACTCCACAATACTATACTACTGTATGCATTTTTTTTAGCACTCGTACTCGTACATCAACAATATTTAGCATTGAGGTACCCACGAGGGAAAAAGAAATTAATTGAATAAATTCGTCACAAAAAATGTCGTCGTCCTGTTGCGTCTGCACGGTTCCAAACTCAAATTACAAGTGTCCAAAGTGTCGTCAACCGTACTGTTCCGTGGCGTGCAGCAAGAAACACAGAGAAATACCTGGGTCTTGCTTGCCTGCGTCTTTTATTCCGAAGGCGACGCCAACACCGACACGAAGAAGAGAAGAAGAAGAAGCGGAAAAATTGGAAGAATCGAATCCAGTTGAAAAACCGAAAAGGAAATTCGAAACCGATACCGAAGACGCCTTCCGACACCGCTTGAGACGAGAACACTTTGAAAAAATAGCTCTGAAATTACCTTTACTGGAAAAATTGCGAAGCGAGAGGTTGTTGGAAACGTTGAGAGCGATCGATAGCGCTCCGGAAGGAGAAGAAGGAGGAGAAGAAGAAAGCGCTTTGGAAAACGCGTTGAAGAATTCAGATTTTCGTCAGTTTGCTGAGGAAGTTTTAGATACGATTAACGGTGGAACGAAAGAGGAGGAAGACTAGGTAACATGAGCTCTTCTTCCTCTAACACTAAAATGTTCGGGAACTGGATGCAGAAAGCGGAGGAGTTTAAGAAACGCGCGAAAGAAAAAGTTGATTTGATGAAGGACAAAATCGAAGAACAAAAACGAGACTCGACGTCTCCATTTGGGAAGTTGGCAAATCGAATGAATCAACAGAGTAGTAATAGTAGTGGTAGCAGTAATAATAATAATGGTAACAACAGGAACGTTACTGCTGCCAATGCATCTAGTAAGAACAGTCAACAACAACGAACGACAGTAACATCGTCACCTGCCAGTGAGTTAGTCAATAGAATGGACAGTTTGGAGTTGAATGCGACGTCGATGAACGCGGAGCAGGCTGCGAGAGAAGTCGAGAAGTTACATCCTGGATTTTTTGAACCGTATCGTAAAGGAGAAGACGAAGATGAAGATGAAACTGATGGCAGCGAGGGTCTATCCACATCTTCATCGAACAACGATTCTACCAGATTTGACGCTTTGAGAGAGTCTTTGAAAGAGATCCCGCGAGACTTTTTGCCGAAGGATCTTCGACGTGAGGAAGAGCGACTGATGGCAATAGTAGAATCCGTACAAATTAAAATAAATGGGGAAATATATAAGAAGCGCAACGAAGTCGGTCACGCATCGCAGAAGATATTGGACATACAAGACTCTTTGTCGAGAGCAAACGTGGTGCTCAAAAATGGACGACGTGCTTTAGAAAGATCACAACACGCCGTCAATGAAAAAATCCAGGCCGTGCACATGAATAAAAGAAAGGAAAATATGGTTCGCGTTTTGCGCATCGTAGAAGAGTTACGGAGATGTAGCGAGCGTGAAATTTCAATTCGGGAGAAGATTGAGAAGGGTGCCATCGCGGCAGCCATCGTAGAGTACGGCGAAGCGAAGAAAGCTTTAGAAGCACTTAGTGAGTTGTACTGCACGAAACAAGCGATACAGGATTTGAACCTGTTAAAGTTTGAAGTTGAACGCGGCACGAGAGATGCTTTTGTTCACGCGTTCTCAACCGACGAAGATGGAGACTTGTACGAAAAGGCGTTTCAAGGCGCGCTCGCTTTGGGACACGAACGCGCAGCAGAGCTCAGCGCAGAATGTTTTGCAACTGCGAGAGATTCGTTGCTCGTGAAATCTCAATCTGAAGACCCAATAGGCGGCGTTTCGAGAGCTGCACATCTCTTGTTTAAGCGCTTACATCTCGCAAAGGAGTACCACGAGAAAAAAATCGCAATGGCCAATAAGACGGACGAGTTTGAAACTCTTCTCGCGGATTCTCTCGCAAAGTCAAATTTAGAAGCAAGAACTACAGATACCGCGTATCACGCGCTAAATGCACTCGAAATAGCTATCAGAACAGATTCTGCACGGAATAATAGTGGCGACACCTTCAACGTCGACCCGAACATCGCCCGGATGACATTACGAAAATGTCGTTTGTTCGCGGACATGTGCGAAAAGTTCGCAGGAGCTGAAACCGTCTCCTCGCGAACAAAAAGTTTAATGGACTGTGCAATTGACGTTTTATCCGACGCGCAAATGAAACCAATACTCGGCGAGTTAAAACTAGCGTTTGAGCGAGAGACGTGGACGAAACTATCGAACGATCTCGCAAAGAAAGCGAGAGCAGAAGCGAGAATGGCTTCGTCAATTGAAGAGCGAGTTGCAAGTAGGAGTATTAACGCTTCGATCATGAATGCCGATAATATTGATCATCAAAACAAAGACCAAGCAATGAGAGCGATAGATTGGGTCAAGAGACGTGAACATCCGTTCGCTGGTGAACGCTTCGTCGGTAGCGACGATGCGGTGTTGAAAATGACAACGAATGAAGAAAATCTACTCCTATCTCCGCAAGAATCATCTAAGATGGTTAATGATAGCAATGGCAAGCAAGTGACCGCAGTCGCAGCTATGGTGAAAGTGAACAGTAGTGGTGAATTAGATGTAGAGAACGGAAAGGAAGAAGACTTGTCTACGAGTAAAACATTGACGGCATCTACGGGATACTTGCTCGAGAGCGTTCGCGTCTTTGCCTCGCTCGCCGCGGAGTCGCCGATGATGAGTGCGAATAGCAAATGCAGAAGTAAAATGAAAGCTTTCGATTCATGCAGAGAAATGTTTGAACTCGCGTTATTTAACGTTTTCGTTTCTTTCGGGGACCCGAGATTGCTCGCGCACACTAGTGATCAACCTTTGGATGACCATAATAAAGATGCAATGACAAACAGATTGAAACAAACGCTCACGAAATTAGCATCGCGAGGAGGTTTGTTTGCTTTGAAACCACCGCCACCGATTACTCAGCAACAGCAACAACAGCAAACAAATATTCCTACTGGTAACGCTTCAGAGGTAATGACGATGACAACTAAGACGAATACAAACGGTACTACGACGCCATCATCATCAGGTGCAGCGGCGGCAGCCTCGATGACGACGCCGATCGTCTCGAAATTCGGCACAACCTTCAAAAAACGTTCTCAAAACGCTCGCGCACAGATAGCAAGTTCTGGAAACATGTTTGGGCTGAAAGAGCGCGTGGTTGCGTTGGAATCTTTAGCGTGCGTGGCTTCAATCTACGAGGAATTAAAACCAACTTTTGAGCGTTGGGTAGGAGAAGATTCCTCGTCGATTTGTGTCGAGAAGTTCTTTACGAAAGTTGTGCACGCCGTGGACGATTTGCGCGAACATGTTTTAAGCAGAGTTGCGGAGTTGTTGCTTGACCTTTCGTGGTTACCAGACGAGATTGGCGATTCGGATTTTAAAATCACCGACATGCAGTCTATGAAGAAAGCTGCACTCGGGAAGTACAATCAGAAAGAAATGCCATCGGTGTTGTCGGCATCGGAATGGACGACTCAGCTCGGTCAAATGTTGGCGCAGTTCGCCACTAAACTCCGCGTCTCAGAAGTGACGGCAGTAAACGGAAAAGTTTTATGGGAACTAGGTGCTCAACTTGCGTCGCATTCTATCGTGAGAGGATTCGCGAAAGTGAAAAAATGCAGCATCGATGGACGCGCCATTATGCAAATGGACGTCCAAACGGTGCAGCAACACTTTCAGGCGCACTACCCGTTCAAGAACGTTCCTTCTTCCTCTTGTTCTGTAACTCCTCCTCCGTTGAATTTAGATTTTAGGTACGTGGAAACGTACATCAAAGCGTTCTATACCCCAGAATCAGAAATTGTTCGATGGACTATGATCCACCCGGAGTATACGAGTGAACAAAAATTGGTGTTGGTATCACACGTCGCGCACGCCTTCAAATGGTCATCGAAACAAAAATCGGACTGCTTGTTACAAATTCAGAATTCAGATTTAGTGTAATTTTGTAGTGTATAAAATACTATATAAAAGTGCGTAGTTGTATCTTTTATTCGTCGTCGTCGTCGTCGTCGTCGTCGTCGTCGTCATCTGTATCATTTGTATTGTCGTCGTTTCCATCATCCTTCACCCACTGACCTCCCTCTGCAACCTTATAAACCTCTTTACTCGCCACGAACTCTACTTTGCTAAACTTCACCGCTTGACCCATTTTATCCCCATCGCGATCGACTAACGTCCACAACGTCGCGTCTTTCACCATAAACTCTTTCCCAGTTTTCGATTTCCGAATGCCGTTGTAGTTATATACCACCCCGTTCTCTAACGCGTCGTCTAACAACTGTCTTCTTTCCTTTTGTATCTCTTCATCTTCGGAATCCGCGCTCTTCGTGCTCGGCATCCCAATAAAATCATCCCATTCAAATTCCCACAGATTCAGCGCCGCTTGGTTAGCGTAATTAAACGTATCCGTCTCGTCGTGCGAGCAACACACAAATGGCGCATAGAATAAAGCTTTCACCGCTTCGGTCACCGGCACTTTCTGGTCGCCTAAAAGTTGCAAATCTGTTCTTTGTTTATACGTGGACGCTAACGTCATCGATTGAAAGAACACCTCTTTGTTCTCCAGAATACGTTGATTGGGATCGTTATTCGTGGCAGAGGACGGTCGAGAAGAAGAGGCGTCCTCCTCTTCTATCACTTCTTCTCCATCGTCCCCGTCTTCCCCATTTTCCCTACCCAACGACGGTCTCGATTTCATCTCCCGTCTTCTCGCCGCCGCGCGTTCTTTCTTCCTCTTATCTTTCTTCGCGTTCGGGACGAGAGACCGTCCTCTCGACGCGCATCTTCCCGCGCGTTTTGCCCCGCCGCACGGAACGACGGAACGCGCGAGAGACAAGGAGCAGGAAAACATTTTTGCCGTCGTCGTCGTCGTCGTCGTCGTCGTCGTTCGCAAAATATAGTGACGGACGATGAGAAAAAGTCAAGAAGAAAAAGAAAAAGATGATTTAAAGATGAAAGAACATGTATCGTAAAAGGAACAGGTACAGTAGTACAACAGGGCGGATGACGGGAGTAACAAATACATGCGCGCTCCTGTTTCTCACCTTCCAGCAGCAGCAGTTGGTTGAGGATTTGCGAGCAACGAATCTACGGTAGCGACGTCGATGACGGGAGGGGCGACGCCCTTGCTCATGTCGTACCCTTTTCTTCTCTCTCTATCGGTGGGTTCCGAGACGGTTTGCTCGCCCACGATTGGAAGGGTTTTACACACCACGGATAATACCGAGACGTCTCTGACGGAGCCGACGCACGAAGGATTTTCCGCGATGCGAACCAGAGTTTGCGCCAAGTTTAACCTTTTCGTGTACCCTTGTTGACTGTCGCCTTGGAACGCGTACAAATCTTGGAATTTGACGTCGTACATGTTATCTACGAGCCGGGCGGACAAATCCGCGAGGAGTAAAGGCCCGTTGCCTCTCAACTCTCCTGATCTCACGGTGGTCACGTTTTCTGTCCCGAATATTTCTTTTGCCATCTGTTCGCTTTGTTCGTACCCATCCAAAGTCCCCATCGTCGGTTCCCCAATGGCGTTTCCAATCGGTAACGCGATTTGACCAATCTGCACGGTTTCTCTTTTTTGATACGGTGCGTTTTGCGTCTTGAACGGCTCTTTTGATTTTCGGTTGATGCCTACTCTGGACAGTAAAACGCACTTATCATCATTCCCGGGAGATACGCCCAACTCTTTTAAATCTTGCATCGCTTTCATCTGTTTCGCGCCGGACTCGTGGCAAAAAATATACGTCGTCGTCTTCGCGTTCTTCGCTCCGCCTTCAACATTCTTCGAAGAGATTTTCGCAAACTGTTCTTTCGAACAATAAAATCTCTTCGCGAACATCGCGTCGTCCATACCCTCCGTCATCTCATCTGCGTTTTCCATCTTCTCTCCAAAAACCACCGAGACGTGTGCCTCGTCTCCTCTCCCGGCGGACAATCCCATCACGAGCTTCCCTGTGGACGTTTCCTGGCCAACGACCGCGATGGTCGTCGACGATGACGTCGGTGATGATGCCGATGATGCAATCGATCGACATCGAGAGCTTCCCATTTTTTGTCGACGCGTCGTCGTCGTCGTCGTGGACGTCTTCTTCTTCTTCGATTGTTTTGTTGTCGTCAGAGAAGATGATGATGAGGATGAGGATGTCTCGCACATAATCTGACGGGGTGCCGATCGAGCCACCCCGGCCCCCCTCACGCTGCCTCCACGGCTCGTCGTCGTCATCATCATCGTCGTCATCGTCGTCGTCATCGGCATCATCTCTCGCGAGTCGTAGTCGTAGTAGTAGTACTACTACTACTACTACTCGTCGTGTATGGAGAGTTCTCCGGTTGTGGAGATATTTTTGACGAACCCCTAAAAAAAATGTCGCCCATTTTTTTTGGGGGGGGGGGGTCGACACATCGAGTTTTTTGAAAACTTTACAAAAAAATGGAGGAGAAGGAGGAGAAAAAACAAAGGCAATAATCGTCCTCAACTCAAAAGTGTGTTATTTTGGACGACGACAAAAAGACGATGGTTTTTTTCTTCTCTTTGACGAGACGCGATCAAAAAAAAAAAAAAAAAAAAAAAAAAAA
>MDSZ01142918.1_pt1 | contig 12022 bp, 14 predicted proteins | sample 811201 | NCBI WGS metagenome assembly MDSZ01 (sample SAMN05326647, study PRJNA326480) | marine metagenome | isolation source: seawater | place: Indian Ocean: North | collected 2010
GAATGCTCTGGGAAGTGCCGTCTGATTGTGTTTTCAACCAGTATGCGCAAGGTCGCCACATCCCCAGACATGGCGTGGATTTCGAAGCTACCGAAGCGGATGAAGCTCTCAGCCACTCTGCAGACTATCGCTCCAGGCTCGGGTGCAGGCCTCCCGTCGTACATAACGTCCCGGACAACTTTTTCACCAGTGGTCACTAGGGAAAGCGCTCGTGTTGTGGGCACTCCGAGATGATGCATCGCCTCACTGCAAAGGAACTCTCTGATTGAAGAACGCAGTACAGCCCTACCATCGGCGAAACGGGAGTATGGCGTTCTCCCCGATCCCTTGAGCTGTAGCTCGAGGAGTCCGTTACCGGTGTCCACCTCACCGAGGGTAATCGCTCTACCATCCCCTAGCTGTCCTGCCCAGTTTCCGAACTGGTGCCCCCCATACCTCTGGGCGTATGTATCCATGCCTTCAACCAATTCATTCCCACCGAGAATCTCTGGCTCCGCTAATTCTAGTCCAAGCTCGTTGGCAGTCTCATTTGACCACATCCTAAGTATCGGATTCGGCATGGGCTCAGGACAAACTCTCGACCAGCACGCTGCAGGTACCTGCCTAGGCCCACCTCCAATCTCTTTGTCTCCAGGGGTCTCATTTAGGAACTGGCTTTTCCATCTCAATGAGCTCAACGACCTCTGATCCACGGGGTTGTGTTAAACATGGCCCAATTGAAGTTGTGCATGCTGAATTGGCTAAGCCTTTTTGGAGATAATTCAGTTTCCGGAGAGGTCATGCAGTTGAAAGGAGTTGACAGAATTCTAATATTAGTGCATCACCTTATGATATATGGAAACTAGTGAGATACTTTCACAGTCCAAGGAAATCCATCAATGGATAGTAGAAAAAAGAAGAACGATCCACCGTCATCCCGAACTGATGTATGAGGAGTTCGAGACAAGCCGACTCGTTCAGAATACTTTGAAAGAGTTAGAAATCTCATATGAAAAAGACATAGCCATAACAGGTGTTGTCGGGTCCATTGGGAATGGAAATGGTCCGTGTATTGCATTAAGGGCGGACATGGATGCCTTACCAATTCATGAAGAAGCAGATGTCGACTTTAGGAGTGAAATCGATGGCAAAATGCATGCCTGCGGCCATGACTGCCACACTGCAATGCTTCTAGGAGCAGCAAAAGTCCTGAAACAAAACGAACACACCATCGAAGGTACGATCAAACTTATTTTTCAACCCGCAGAAGAGGGTGGGGCAGGAGGGAAAATGATGAGAGAACAGGGTGTTCTGGAAAATCCCGAAGTGGAGCAAATTTTTGGTTTGCACGTCACTGATAAATTGCCTGTTGGAGCTCTGGCATCAAGAGAAGGCACACTTCTTGCGGCCACGTCATCAATCAAAATTTTAGTTAGAGGTAATGGGGGTCATGCAGCAATGCCTCACCTCACTGTAGACCCGGTAGTCACAGGGGCGAAGATAGTTGTCGAACTTCAAACATTAATTTCTCGTGAGCTAGATCCCTTGGAATCAGGAGTAATCAGTATCACCATGGCAAATGCGGGAACAGCAACTAATGTGATACCACCCACAATGGAGTTGCAAGGTACAATAAGATCACTGACGAGCGAAGGCATTCATGAACTACAGAAAAGAGTCAAAGAGGTTGCTCAATCGATAGCGTCCGCAAATAGATGCGATGCAGAAGTTACTTTCCCGGGGAATGATTTCCCCCCCACTGTAAACGATGCCGATTGTTGGAAGCTGAGTAGGTCTGCAGCAGAAGACATTCTTGGAGAGGAGGGAGTCGCAGAAATGGGGCCGATAATGGGTGGGGAAGATTTCTCATACTACACTCAAGTAATCCCTGGATGTTTCTCTTTCATCGGCGTCGGAAACCCAGAAATCGAAGCATATGGCGTTCATCACCCTAAGTTCAAAGTTGATGAAGATGCCCTATCTTTGGGTACTGCCATTCATGTCAATACCGCATTCAATGCATTGAAGAGCTCAACTTAATTCCTGAGAATCTTACGCCCTATTGAAAGATATGGAAAAGGAGAGCAATCGGACTCCTTTTCTGAAGACTTCAGTGTTTAAAGAATCCATAAAGAAAGGTCTCAGGCTGAGATTGATTTTCGATTCGGTGTTATTCACCTTCTTGGTCTTAATCGCAATAAAGGCCGGTTTTTAGGTTAGTAATCGCTCTAGTGAGTTAGTCAGTGTGAAATAAGATGTCCTATCTTTGCGCTTCGTGACTAAAGATAAGCAGTTTGCAGTTGGCGTCATCGGAGTGGGCAACATGGGTGCCGCTCTGGTTCGTGGTATCATCGATCGAGAGACCGAGACGGCTAATGCGGTCATCATATGTGATCTGGATAAGGTCCTGGTTGATCGTCTGTGCGGAGATCTCGGAGTCGTGGATGGAGAAAATGCCGCTAAAGTGGCTGCGTCTGCTGAACTCGTCGTCCTAGCAGCGAAGCCCCAGAACCTGCCAATTCTGCTGGATGACATCTCTGCCTCGATCAATGCCGATCAGACAGTTATGAGTATCGCAGCAGGAGTAACCACCAAATCGATAGAGAAGAGACTCAGAAGCAAGACCTCTGTTATTCGTGTAATGCCCAACCTACCTGCCCTAGTAGGGGAAGCAGTAAGCGTATTCTGTGGTGGCTCACACGCCTCCGATTCGGACTTTGAGAGAGTGGAAGCGGTACTGGGTGCGGTAGGAGTATCCTTTGAGGTGCCCGAAGAGCTGATGGACCCGGTCACGGCCCTAAGCGGAACAGGGCCCGCATACATATTCCACACGATGGAGGCTATGATTCGCAGCGGGGTAGAGATGGGGATGCCCCCGGAGATGGCCCAACGACTGGTCTTACAGACCGTCTTCGGCGCTGCTCAGCTTGCAATGGACTCTGATCTCGATCCAACGGCCCTCAGAGAGGCGGTAACATCCCGGGGCGGTACAACCGATGCCGCAATCTCATATCTCGAGGAGCACAATTACACGCATCTCGTAGTTGAAGCCATCCTAGCAGCGATGGACCGCTCAAAGGACCTAGGTCGTGAGTACCCTTCATAGCAAATACAGTAAACTGAGCTTGAGAACATCTGGCAATTCCAGAAAGATTGTAAATTACACCAATAACGATATATTATGCTGGACTTGCTTTTTTTCTACCCTAGTTTTAGGAGATTTGTCGGATTCTTCTTAATCTCATTTTGGGTCATTTTTTGTATTTTTGGAATCTTCCGACTTTTAGACAACCCCAGACCAGAAGAAGTGGACTTCTTTCGAGAATTATGGAAATATCCCGCTCTTTCTGCCATGTTTGGACTGATCTTGTTTATTACCGGCGCCCCACAGAGTAAAGAGTCATCAATTGATGACGGAATAACTCCTCAGCACACTTCATCTGAACGGGAGGGTAGATCACAAGAGAAAGGCGATGATGGCCCAAATTGGTGGGAATTCGGATCCGAACCACTTTGATGCCATCTGTGTACCAGTTTAAGACCAAAACTAGTGATTATATCCCGTTCCCAGATAGGCCTAACATGCGAAGCGTCGTAGAAATCGTCCCTACCCATATAGTCCGCGAAGGTGGCGGCTTCAAGGTTCGTCGACCGTTCAATATGGGGAAAGTACTGAGCCCGTTTCTACTAATTGACGAGATGGGACCGGTAGAATATGGCCCCGGTGAAGCAGTCGGAGCACCATGGCACCCTCACAGAGGATTCGAGACGGTCACTTACCTCATCGACGGGAGGATGAGGCACGAGGATAGTGAGGGAAACACCGGGGAGTTGAACCCGGGGGATGTTCAGTGGATGACCGCTGGGCGCGGTATCATACACTGTGAAGAGCCGCATGATGAATTCTTCAGGACTGGGGGGAAGACTCATGGATTTCAAATCTGGGTGAATCTTCCCGCTGCGAACAAAATGATGGAACCTAGGTATCAAGAAGTTCCCGAATCTGAATCCCCCACTATCAAACAAGAGGGAGTATGGGCACGAGTAATTGCTGGCGAATGCTTGGGTGAATCTTCAAACATCGATACTGTAATTCCAATCACACTAATCCACGTCAAGATGGAGAAAGGCGCCAAGCTAGTACAAAAAATTGAATCAGATCTAAATGGGATGATTTATGTCTTCGACGGTGGGATTCTAATTGAAAACAAGATGAGTGTCAGAATCAGGCCACTCCCCTTTGGCCTCGGTACCAGGCAATCGATTCAGAATGGGGAGTTGGCAATACTATCCGAAGGAGAAGAGATCACCATTCAATGCACTTCCCAATCCGAGTTCCTAATTCTAGCTGGACCCGAATTGAACGAGCCAGTGGAGAGGTACGGCCCATTCGTGATGAACACCAGAGAAGAGATCCACCAAGCATTTTCAGATTTTCAAAACGGAACATTCGCGAGTTAACTCGACTTGAGAAATCGAACTTACTTCACAGAGTAGGGGGAATCTGATTAGGCCAGGACTGTCTGCGAACAGCCTTCACCTTTCCCTAACCTTATCGGAGATATTTCCAAGAATCACCAAACCCCCGAATCCTCCCACAATTAGGCATGTCGCTGGAAATATCGTCTTAGCCAAGGGCCCGTAAGGCTCCACTAGGTAGCTTCCGATTAAGAGCCCAATTATTCCGGTAACGAACGGTATGGTATGAAAAGGCCATGACAAATTATCAGCGTATCTGTCCTGCACGAGTCTCACTCACGGGTGATTTTGCAAAAAAACGACATCATGATTCTAGAGAAATCGCTACCACTGACACAGGACCGGGGCTGTTGGTTCTCTCGGCAACAGCCTCCACATCAATACCGCAAGTTTGGCTATCATCTGGGAACTTCGCCTTTCCGTAGTAATAGGCAGCTATGCAGGAGTAGAGATGTGCTCCTGTGATTGCAGACATCAGTAGCTGTTCTACCAATGACGTCGTGGTGGTCCAGGTGCCGAACAGTGCGGAGGTAAGGCCCAATGTTGTCGACACCAACGAGGCGACTACTGCAATGTGCATCGACAGGGCATTGAGCTCAGGCCTCCTTACAGAAACGATTCCGGCAAACAAGAGAAGACCTCCGAAGAGCGTTGGAAATAGGGCAGTAAGGTAGTCAGTATGAACGAAGAAAACTAGACCTAGAGACACCATCAATGCTCCAGTCAAAACCGTCAGTTGAGGTATAGTCAGTCCTAATATGTTGTATCTTTGCATGTTGGTCTGGATTTCCATTCACTATATTATACCCTGTTTTGCAACACCCTCACTTTGCAATCTACAACAGCTCGTGACCATCATTCTCGAGACTCTGCTCTCACGCATGGATGATCTGGAATCAAACCACCCGAACTGATACGTATGCTACGAAGTCGGAAACATTCGTTCATATCGATGCCAATGGACACTACGTCATGGCAACCGAAGTCGTCTGGTTCAAGAGGGACTTGAGGACATATGACAACCCACCTTTGGTGGAAGCCTCAGAATCTGGCGAACAGGTAGCTTGTATTTTCTTAATCGAACCTGAGCGCCTCGATCAGCCCGACTGCGACCCAATTCACATAGAATGGGAGCTCGACTGTGCAATCGAACTCAGGAGGGAGCTGGAGAATCTGGGAGGAAGCTTGGACATCAGAAATGAGGATGCAATATCCGCATTGGCAGAAATCCATTCTAAGAACGTGATTTCAACAATCAGAAGTCACGAGGAAACCGGGACTGAGTGGTCATTCGACAGAGATAGGCGAGTGAGAAGATGGTGCCGTGAAAACGGAATCGATTGGGTGGAGTACCCCTCTAATGGAGTAATAAGGGGATTGAGAAACAGGGACAAGTGGAAGTCATCGAGAGATCAGAGGATGCGTCTTGAGCTGATAGACCCACCAAGGCAAATCAATGGATTACCAATGGGTACTGCAATCCCTACCATGGAATTATTGGGACTCGAAAGGAGGGGTGTTCTTCATCGGCCCAAGCCCGGTCAGGAAGCGGCGATAGAAACGCTGGAGTCATTTCTTTTGGTTAGAGGTGAGAGCTATAGGTGGGCGATGTCAGGACCTTCCCAAGCAACCATCCACTGCTCTAGGCTCTCACCATACTTGAGCGCAGGTTGTATATCGATGAGAAGAGTTGTACAGAAGACCTCAGCTCGAATGAGGCATCTCCGGGAGAAGAGATCAGAGGGACAGGACACCGAACGCTGGCTCAAGAGCCTCTCCTCGTTCCAGAGCCGAATCGCATGGCACTGTCATTTTATGCAGAAGTTGGAGGACGAGCCCACTCTCGATACAACTGCCCAGAACCCGCTAATTGACAAGAACCTCAACAGGGAACTAGACGAGAAGAAGTTCGAGGCGTGGTCGGAGGGGAGGACTGGCTGGCCGTTCTTCGATGCTTGCATGCGGAGTCTGATCGCCACTGGATGGATAAACTTCCGGATGAGGGCGATGTTGATGTCAGCTGCCTCCTACAATCTCTGGCTCCCATGGAGGGAGACAGGACTCCATCTCGCGAGGCAATTCTTAGACTACGAGCCTGGGATACACTGGTCGCAGGTTGGGATGCAATCGGGAACCACAGGAATCAACTCGATAAGAGCATACTCCGTCACTAAGCAGGGTAGAGATCATGATCCGAAGGGCGCTTTCATCAGAACCTGGATCCCAGAGCTAAATCAGGTCCCTGATGAGTACATACACGAGCCATGGAAGATGCCAGCCTCGTCTCAGACAGAGTCTGACTGTGTCATAGGAGTGGACTATCCTCACCCAATTGTCGACGAGGCTTCCACTAGGAAGGAGGGTGTTAGGATGACCTATGCTGCGAGAAGGGGGGAGGAGGCCCGAGAGGCCAGCAAGAGGGTATATCACAAGCACGGCAGCAGGAGGAGACCTGGTAATCGTAAGAGGTCCAAGGAATTGGATAAGAATCAGACTAAGTTATTCTGAATTCCTTATTGAATCTCGCAGCGACCTCAAAGAGGTCGTAGAAGGCGTCAACGGTGTGTTCGATCGGGTCCGAGTATCCCCCACCCATGAAGAAGACGCATGGGGTTATGCCGCCCAATTGGGAGAAGACTAGCTGGTTCCTTGCCATCATACCTTTTCTTGACAAACTCAGCTTACCTAGGGCATCGGCCTCCAAGCCGTCCACGCCTGCTTGGAAAAGTAGTATGTCAGGTGAGAAATCACTGACTATGGCCAGTGCCTGTTCCACAGCCTCGAGATACCCCTCGTCACACGTCCCAATCGGGAGGGGAAAGTCATGGTCGCTCTCCGCCTTCCGGAATGGGAAGTTTCCCTCACAATGGACCGAGATAGTAACGACTCCCTCATAGCCTCTCAGAATAGTTGCAGTTCCGTCACCTTGGTGGACATCGAGGTCAAGCACTGCGACCCTCGCGTAACCATCAACCTCTCTTGCCCGCAATGCGCAGACTGCTAGATCATTGAATACGCAGTAACCTGACCCAAAAGATCTGTGGGAATGATGTGTCCCTCCTGCCATGTTACCCGCGATACCTCCGAAGCGAATGACATGCTTTAGCGCCTCAAAAGCGCCACCCATTATCCTCAATGTCCGCGGAACGAATGATTCGGTCCAGGGCTCCAGACCGATCCTCCTCCTCTCCTTGCTATCCAAGCTCCCATCTAGGAACCTGCTGACGAAGTCCTCATCATGGGCCAATAGAAGAGACTCGATATCGATAGGTTTAGGATCCTTGATATTTACTAGGCCGATATCTTGCAGATGACTGAGCCTCTCCCTCAGTAGCCTGTACCGATCCCTAGGGAATCGCGCGTTTTTGTCTATACCCTCCGTGTAGCTGTCGTGGTACCAGATCGGCATGGGGCGCATATCCGACCCTGTAGAACTCGATTCTATCGATATTGTGATAGAATCGTTACTTCGGTTCACCCCCCAATGGAGTCATTGTCAATCGGGGAACTCGCGATGAAGGTGAATCTATGGGCATCCTTGGGTTATGGCCTGATCTTGATCCTAACTCCAGACCTCTTCTGCGAGATCCTCCAGGCCGAGGCGGTAAATACAGCATGGTTGAGGACGATAGGAGCTGCCTTGCTTGGAACCAATGTTCTGGGAAGCTGGCTCTGGCTCAGGACTCCCAGCCTAGATATGGGTCGCGTTCAGACCGGTACAGCTGGTCTTGAGGCCCTAGCAATGACCATATCTCTGCTTCTGGGGGAATTCACCGCAGATAACATCTGGATGGTTCAGGCATCTGTTTTCCTGGCTGTGCTAGTCACCGCAGGCCTTGCCCCCACATCAATGGAGAGAACATACCATTCAACCAAGCAACCTAATAACATTGAATAGCCAAGACATTGTCCATGTATTATGAACCCAAAGACGCTCAAGGGCCAGAGGAAGATCAGGACGACCTCCAAGAAGATTAGAGGGAAGAAGGTCGCAGAAAAAAAGATCGACGCATCTTGTAACGACCCAGGATGCGGTTGTGGGAATTAATTTGATATCATGAAGTCAATAGGTGAAATTGAGGAAGAGTTGGCAAACAAGGCGGAGCCAATCCTGGGATTCAAGCCGTCATCGAAAATCAAGAGAGGTCCGATTGGAATCCTAATCAGCATAATTTGCATAGTCATCGTTTTGTTGGAATTGAATCGTTCTGGCGTAATTTAGACTAGAGGGTTTGGTGCCTGCTTAGCAGAGAACATACATTCTCATTGAAGCAAATAGTTTAGGAGATATGTGCCAGTATTAGCGGGGAAGATTTTGTTAATGCCACCCATTTCCTTATTTAATCAAACCAATCATGGATTTTCATGGATGTCGGAGCATTTGTGTTCACTGTCGCGATTGTATTGTACATCGGTTTTGAGATAGGGATGCTGGGGTTAGTCTTCAAAGGACTCCAAGAAAAAAAGGCAGAAACAGGGCGATTCAGCGTACCATGGAGCGACGTGCCCCCGATATGGAAAGGGCTCCTAGTTGCTCTCCCACTCACTTTAGTCGGGTTTTTTATTTGGCTCTACTATTACAGTATTTTCGCACCCGAACCTGGAGAGTTTTACAATCTGGAAATTGTGACAATCGGTCTATTTTTCTCACTAGCTCTGATTGCTAATTTCTGGCTGATGCGTAATTGAAGATCTACCATACATGGGTAGCTTGGTTTGGCACAAGGCGTGGCAATGTCATAGAACCAAAATAATCCCAGAACGAGCCCAATTAAGTCCAAAAATCCATCAGGATCAACGAATCACTATACTGCGCACGATGCAAAACCACATATGAAATAACAACCCGATTTAGAGAAGTTATGGAGGGAGAGTACAGTGCAGGACATTTCAACACTTTCGCGTCTTCTCGAAGATCCACTCGGGACTTTCTTCCAAGGCCAGTTCCAGATGAGGTAATCGAGGAAATTATCGCTGCTGGCCTGACATCACCCAGTTGGAGCAACACCCGTCCGTTCGTATTAGCAGTAGCAAAGGGTGAAGTCAGAGATCGATTATCCGCGGAATTCCTAAGTCGATTTGAGTTAGTCAAATCGGGACAAGGCGAAGGAATTTTCGGGAAAGTTAAGGCTTTAATTCGCAGAAAAGGATTACCTACTAGTAACTGGTTAGTCCTCAAAAGATATCACAAGGATTTACTACCAAGGTCCCAAAAAATTGGCAGAGAGCTATACAAACACATGGGAATTGATAGGGACGACAAAGAGGCTAGGGATGGATTCTGGGCCAGGAATTACGAATTCTTCGGCGCGCCCGTAGAGTTGTTCTTGTTCACTCACAAAAGCCTAGGAAAGTTTGCTGCCTCTGATGCTGGTCTTTTCATGCAGAATCTAATGCTCTCTGCGCACTCGAAAGGATTGGGGACCTGTGCCCAAGGTTCGGTCGCAATTTGGGAGGATGCCGTGCGAAAGGAGTTTCAGATCAGCAAAAATTACTCTCTTCTTTGCGGTATTTGTGTCGGTTATCCGAGTCAGAGCCAGGTAAACAAATTTGAGGCGAATAGAATATCTGCATCGGAGGTAATGCTTCCAGAGAGGAGTAAGTAACTAGCCATCAGTCCACCATTCCTTGGAATCATCTCCGCCTTCTTGTTCAACTATTCCTCTGATCTTGGCATAATAAGAGAAGGCCATGTCGCTGTCCCCCTTTTCCGAATGGACCAACTCTCCATCCTCCCAGTGCTCAAACATGCCTTCAATGCAGCTGTATTGAACGAAAGAGTCCTCACGGGACTCGCCGAGATAACAAATCCAGAATTCATTCGCGACATTGACTCCGTATCTCCAATCTTTTGGATCATCGCCGAACTCATCGAAACCGGGTCCGTACCTCGTGCCGTCTATTTCTGAGACGAAGGACCTCCTCTCATCGTACACAGCCTCCCTAATCTCTTGAGTGCTAGCCTCCCTGCTAATCTCTCGGGTGGTATGAAATGCGAACTTTATCAAGACGTAGGTTACAATTAATCCTAGCGTCATCATGCCTATCAATGCAATCCCCGGTATAGGGAATATCTCTTGGGTAACGATGACCATGACAGTCTCATTATTCTCTTCAGTGGATGTAAATTGCACAGTATATGTGGAGTTCTTCCACACGCTGATGGTCCCTATGAATTCATATCCGGGGATGCTTTGATTTGCATCATTGAAATAATCACACTCCCAAGCATCGCATCTATAGAAGTCAGCACCGCGTTTGTCTCCATAAAGACTCACGTTCAAATCGATTGATTTTCCTTCTTCGATCCATACTCTTAACTCACCCCCGTCGTCATACAACCTAGCTGTCCATGCGTCATCACTGGTTCCCTCCCAGATCACATCCCCTGCAAAATCGGGGTGGTCAGGTCCATGATTGCCCCAAACTGAGAACTCAGCTCCTTGATCGATAAAGATGCCAATACTACCGATGATTAGGCCGGGACCAAGCAAGAGCAACATTAGACCCCCTATAATAAAACGAATTATGTTCCCCTCTAATTCTGATGGTGCTCTATTTTTGATCGAGGGGCCCATATCATGCTACGATCGACTGGGCTCTTTTCAAAATACTCCATATCCCCCCCATGGTCCACGCAATTTTCATGACTTTCGGAGATGATGCCTGCGAGTACCAAGCCTCTCTGAGAGTTCCTACATTACACGAACTGGACACTTATTCTAGGGCATCCTCGTGATGGGAATCTGGTGACAAAGACGCTTCGATGGATTCACAAGTACTGGTTACGGGGGTATTTTGTGAAAGAGGCCCCGGATGCATCCCCAACGTCAGGAGTGCAGGATGTTCTTGTTCCCGAGAGAGTGGTTGACGCCCTCCCGACCATGTACTGTTTCGAGACTTGCCCTTTTTGCTTCAAGGTCAAGGCCCTCCTAGGATCAAGGGGTATTGCATACTCTAAGGTCGAGGTGGATCCTACTTTCAAGACTCAACTGAAGTGGTCCGATTGGGGCCAAGTACCAGTTTTCGTCGACGTGGACGGAACCCAAGTCAACGACTCGAACTACATCCTGCACTACATCGACTCCAAAGACTCGGACTCATTTCCCAGAAAAGGCGAGGATCCACAGCAGGACCATTGGATGGATTTTTCAAACAAAGTCCTAGGAAAATCCATCGTCGCAGTAATCTACACATCGTATGGGACTTCGCTCAGAGCGCTCGATTATGTGACTAGAGTCGACAACTTCTCGTTCGGCAGCCGTCTGATCAACAAGTGGCTGGGGGCAGCCATCATGCGTATGGTGGGCAAGAGCAGAGCGAAGATGTTCGACCTACCTCCTCGTGAGAATCTTAAGTTCCAACTCGACGAGATGTCGAAGGGAATACAGGGGGACTTCTTCGGGGAAAAGGAGCCTAATGGGGCAGACTTTGCTAACTTCGGAATCCTTCGATCCATGCACGGATTGAATGGATTCGAAATAGTCGAGAGCCACCCGATAGTATCCGGCTGGTATACAAGGATGAGAGAGAACTCCGGCGTGTAAAGACCAGAGAATAGTCA
>MDSZ01002877.1_pt1 | contig 12021 bp, 9 predicted proteins | sample 811201 | NCBI WGS metagenome assembly MDSZ01 (sample SAMN05326647, study PRJNA326480) | marine metagenome | isolation source: seawater | place: Indian Ocean: North | collected 2010
AGTTACTTTGTTTCGATATGGTAAACTAAAAATCCAAAGAAAAAAAATTACTGATTTATTGGCAAGTGAGTGTGCATTGCCATCAGAGACAAAAGATGGAAGGAAAATCAGATTGCTTGCTAATGCTGATTCTGTCAATGAGGTGTCGCAAGGAATAATGAATGGGAGTGAGGGAATCGGTTTGTTCAGGACTGAGTCGATTTTTCTCAAAAAAAATCGAATTCCAAGTGAGGAAATTCAATTTGAGGAGTACAAAAAAATTGTTTCATCAGCAAATGGCAAAATCGTTACAATACGAACTCTTGATTTAGGAGGTGATAAAATCTTAGACTCAACAGGGCGAGCACAAGAGGAAAATCCATTTATGGGTTTTCGTGCTATTCGTTATTGCCTTAAAAATCCTAAAGTGTTTCTCGATCAGCTTAGAGCAATTCTAAGAGCAAGTGCTTTTGGTCCAGTCAAAATAATGTTTCCGATGATAAGCGGAGTTGAAGAGTTGGTGACTGCAAAAGACTTTTTAGAAAAAGCTAAAAAGCAGTTGCGTGAAAGAAAAACCGAATTCGATGATCAGATTTCAATTGGTTGTATGATTGAGACTCCTGCTGCTGCTACCATTTGTGATTTGTTGGCTGATGAAGTTGACTTTTTTAGTGTTGGTACCAACGACCTTGTTCAGTACCTCTTAGCGGTTGATAGAATCAATAACGAAATATCATATCTTTATGACCCTTATCACCCTGCGGTGATTCGTTGTTTAAAGCAAATTATAAAAGTTTCAAAAGAAAAAAATATTGAAGTTACAATTTGTGGCGAGATCGCCGGAGATCCACATTTCCTGCCTCTTCTGATTGGATTAGGGGTAGATGCTCTTAGTGCAGTTGGAAGAATACTACCCGAGTTAAAGTTTTTTGGTCGGAGATTTACTTATAAAGAAACAGTGGACCTAGTATCTGAGATTAAAAATTTTAAAAACCCAACTGAGATAAAAGAGTGTTTGAATAACTTTTATGAAAGCAAGCTTTCTAATCTCATAAAGTGAACTTATAATATTACTCGTCTTGAAATTTTGAATTAAATAGAGCTGTCATTTCTTGTTCAAAATTTTCGCTATCTGATGAATCCGTAGAAAATGTTAGGATTGTACCCTTTGCTGCAGCAAGCATCATAACTCCCATTATACTTTTGGCATTTACCTTTTCATCTTCTTTTTTAATCCAAATATTTCCAGTATATCGAGAAGATATCCTAACAATCATTGCTGCGGGTCTTGCATGAATTCCCATTTTATTGGAAACTTCTAATGAAAATGATCGATCGTTTGTAGAAATATTTTGACCTGTTTCGCTCATCTATCACTTATTTAGAATTGGTATCCGATAAAAGACAAAGAAAAACTTTTAATAAAATAAAGAATACAGGCGGAATAAACAGCAGCAACTATATCATCAATCATTACACCAAGTCCTCCTGATAGTAGTTGAAGCTTTTTGATGCCAAGTGGTTTAGATATATCAAAAAAGCGAAAAAGAAGAAAGCCGGTTATGATAATTATAATGGAGTCCAAGCTTTCTATGCAAAAAATGTAAACGAATGGTACCGCAGTAAACTCATCCCAAATTACTTCAGGAGGGTCAGTTTTTCCAAGTAGAATTTCGATTCGACTACACAACGGTATTCCCAATAGAAATAGAGATAAGAATAAAATAAAAATCGTTGTAATCTGTGAGTTAGATACAGATAATAATACATAAAATAATATTATTCCTAAAACCGATCCGAAGGTTCCAGGAGCTGGGAGCTTTGTTCCTATTGGACCAAGAGTGCAAATGGTTTTAATGATTCTGTCACTCATGAATCAATTTTCATCGATAAAGAGATTCCAATATTTAGTTAAATATACAACTCCTGAAGCTACTGTGATGATGGATGCAATAATCAAAGTAATTCTTCCTGATAAGAGTAAAAAATGAACAAGGTTTTCATGAAACTCGTGATGAATAATCCCGCTAAAGTCATACTGAACAGATATTTTTGCGAGAAAAAGGCAAATACATGTTAATTGAATGACTGTTTTGAGTTTACCAATTTTTTCAGCAGCTAAAATCTTACCTTTAGCAGACGCTACAAGTCTTAATCCAGTAATTAGGAATTCACGGGATAAAATTAATAAAATAGGAAAAAGTGCCCATTTTCCTATTTCATCAAGAACCAAAAGACTAATGAGCATTCCAAGTGTCAAAACTTTGTCGGAGAGAGCATCCATGAATTTACCAAATTCTGATACCTGTCCAAACCTTCTAGCCAACCAACCATCTAACCAATCTGTTAATGCAGCAAATAAAAATATTACAAGAGCAGCTGTTTTAAGCCAGGGAAAAGGTTGCTCATAAAATGGATATAGTAAACCAATGACCACTAGCATGAGAGGGATTCTAGAAAGTGTTAAAAGATTTGGTAAAGTCATTGATTTTAGCTATTTGATATATCCTTAAAGATTATTTGCAACAACAACACATTCTTGGTTGTAGACTTGTATTAATTATTCGATATGTTTTACGCCTAGACATATGAAAATTGCTATATACCCAGGATCTTTTGATCCAGTAACAAATGGTCATCTTGATGTATTAGAACGTGCCTCAAGAATTTTTGATCAAGTGGTCGTTGCTGTTTCTTCTGATAATTCCGGAAAAAAAACCTTATTTGACTGCTCACAGAGACTAGAGCTTATCCAAGAGAATATTAAAAACTTTACCAATGTTTCGACTGAATCGTTTAATGGACTGTTGGTTGACTACGCAAATAAGATTGGAGCAAGCGTTTTAGTTCGTGGTTTGCGGGCTGTATCTGATTTTGAATTTGAGTTTCAGATGGCCCAAATGAATAGGCATCTAGATTCATCCCTTGAGACAATATTTTTGATGCCTAATGAGAAGTATTTCTATACGAGCTCGAGTCTGATAAAACAAGTGCATCTTTTTGGGAATCGAATGACTGGTTTAGTACCTGACAATGTGGCATTGGCTTTGTCCGGTTTAGCTAAAAAAAATAACTTTTAAATTTCTATGATTGATATGAAAACGGAAATCGAGAAAAGGAAGAAAACCACTTTTGGTGTCGTCTTTTTAACAATCTTCCTTGATATGGTCGGCTTCTCAGTCATCTTTCCGTTATTTCCGGCAATGCTTGACCATTATCTTGAGAGGGAAAGTTTATTAGGCGGGGGATTATTGACTGATTTTGTTTCCTCTTTGCAGGGTTTAGCATTTGAAGGTGATGTATTAAATAGTGATTTCCGTTTCGAAACAGTCATTTTTGGAGGAGTATTAGGCTCACTATATGCGATCCTTCAATTTTTCTTTGCTCCTATCTGGGGAGGTTTTTCCGATAAAATTGGTAGACGCCCTGTTTTGTTGATGACCCTTTTAGGTACATGTATTGGTTATGGTTTGTGGATATTTGCCGGAGGGTTTTGGGTTTTAGTACTCTCACGTGTAATTAGCGGGATTGCTAGCGGGAATTTGTCTGTAGCAACTGCATCTATAGCCGATGTTACCACACGAGAATCTCGCTCTAAAGGAATGGCTTTTGTTGGGGTTGCGTTTGGATTAGGCTTCATATTTGGCCCTGCGTTAGGTGGTTGGGCATCTCAATTTGTTTTGATAAGTCAGTCGGAGTCAGATTTTGGATTAAACCCGTTCTCAATTGCGGCAACAATTAGCTTTTTGCTTGCTCTAGTAAATATCTGTTGGCTGTTTTATTCTTTTAAAGAAACATTACACCAAAATAAAAGGGTAGAAAAAAAAGATTCAAAACCCGTCATATTTCAGCTTAGAAAAATAAAAAGCAAAGCAGTCAAAGACTCATGCTTGGCATACTTGTTCTACATGATTTCTTTTTCAGGAATGGAGTTTACATTAACTTTTTTGGCTGTTGAACGATTCTCATACAACCCTATGCAGATAACTAAAATGTTTTTACTTATTGGCGTGACGCTTATTTTTGCTCAGGGCTTTTTCGTTAGGAGATTTGTTGGAAGAGTCGGGGAGAAAAGAATGGCAATATTAGGAATTTTTATTGGTCTAGTTGCGTTTTTTATGCTTTCGATAGTTAAATCAGAGATGTCGTTTTATATTTCTTTATTTCTAATGTCGACTGGAGTTGCTTTTATAAGCCCAACGCTGACATCACTAACATCTTTACACTCCAATGAAAACGATCAAGGTTTGCATCTTGGAGTTTTTCGATCTTCAGGATCAATGGCTCGAGCAATTGGACCTTTGTTGGCAGGTTTGATATTTTTTAAGTATGGCTCTTCATTTGCTTATTTTTTGGGTGCTCTTTTCCTATTAGTACCATTTTGGTTTCTGTGCAGGGTGCCTCAACCGGAAAACTAAAGTAAGGAATAAAACATATATTTTTCCACCTTTTCTCTCGCCATTTATTGATATCTAATTAGGATTGATTATTTCCTGTTTCTCAAACCTTTCTCATTTTACACCTATATTAAACTAACTTAATGAAAGTTGAAATCGTTGATCAATTGATCTCAAAAGATCCTTCTCTTGAATCTTCTCGCCAAGCTCTCGAAGCGATGTCTGAAGGTGCATACTGCATTCATAGAAGTTGGGGTTTAGGTAAAATCTCTGGCTTTGATACAGATAGAAATATGATCTTAATTGATTTTGAAGAGGAAGAACGAAAGAGTCATGCAATGGATCCTGTTTTTTGTTTAGGGAAAATTGAAGTTCTCGACAATGAACATATTATTGCAAAACATAGAAATAACCCTGATGAGATAAATCTTTTAGCAAAAAAAGAACCAGTCGATTTAGTTATTGATATTCTTTCAAAATTTGAAGATGGATGTGCTGCGACTCGAGATATCGAGAGAATTTTGGGTTTTCTTTTTGGTCCCAGTAAGGGTAAGAAATGGTGGACTGCTACGAAGAAGCTACTTATCAAAGATCCAAGAGTTGCTGTTCCCAATAAAAAAACTGAGCCCTATGTTTTAAGAGATGAACCTGTGAAACCTGAACAGGAAATCCTTCAAGACTTTTTTGATGAAAAAAGATCTAAAGAGAAAATCGTCCTTGCAGAAAAGCTTTTTGATTTAGCTGCTGAAAAAGAGGATTTACAGGCTGATCTTCCACAAGTTTTGATCGATTTGACTTCTGCTATAATGGAAGCTCGCAATCTTAGTGACGCTGATCGGTTATATGGTATTTGGGTTCGAAACAATCTTGCTCGCGATGTTGAAGAAGATGTCGAAAAATTGGAACCTACTTCTGCATCTATATTGAAGGAATGTGAAGATGATTTGCCTCGTTTGGCTGATTTGATGCCTACTAAGTTTCACGATCGCTTTTTGGATCTTGTCACTAGAGTATACCCTGAAAATTGGAAGCCAATTGTTTTAAATCTTTTACATAACACATCTGTTAAATTTTCTGGTGAATGTGCACATTTCCTAGTTGATCGTGATGAACCAAAATTACTATTAAAATCTTTAAATGAGGCTCTTGACGAACAAACACTCAAAGCTTCCGTTTTATTATGGGTTTTAAAATTTAGAGAGCATTCTAAATTTCAAGATTTATTAAAGGATTTAATTTCACCAAGATTACTCACTGCGGTTTTTGCTGCTATTGATCATGAATCTCTTCATAATTCTTCAACAAGAAGGATTCCCCTTGCTGAAATTCTTTCTGATGACAAGCAATTGTTACCTGATATTTTAAGTAAAGGAACGTCTGAAAATGCTCAAGACCTTGCACAGGCCCTGATTCTTAATCCAGGTTTTGAAGATTTAAGTAAAAGATCTTTACTTGCTAGGTTTATTAAAAGATTCCCTGAGATACAAGATCTTCTTGATGGAAATGCCAGTGATGACTCTTCAGATTCTTCTGCAGTTACAGACGATTCATTAATCGTTTCTCAATCTAGTTACGATCAAAAAATTGCTGATTTGGATGAACTTACTAAAGTCAAAATCCCTGAAAATTCTTTGGCTATTGAAACTGCGCGTGAACATGGTGATTTGCGTGAAAATGCTGAATATCATATGGCTAAAGATGAGCAAAAAGTTTTACTTGCAAGACAATCAGAATTACAAGCTGATATTATGAGGGCAAAACCTACCGACTTTACAGATGTTACCAGTGATTCGGTTGGTATTGGTTCAATTGTACAACTACTAGATCAAACAACTAACCAAGAGCATACATACACTGTATTAGGAGCATGGGACAGTGACCCAGATAACAATATTTTATCATATCTCACTCCTTTGGGACAAATGTTATTAGGTAAAAAGATTGATGATATTGTAAAAACTGATGTTGAGGGAAATGTTCAGACTTGGAAAGTTCATGGTCTTTCAAGATGGGTTGACAAGTAATAGATCCATTTTTTGAATGACTCCTAAATCAATGAGTCGTTCTTTTTACAAAGTTTTATTACAGATTAATTATTCCAAGTTGTTTTTATTCGTATGTTAAAAATAACTGAGGTGCTGCAGGTCTTATCGGACAGCACAAGGCTGCGGATGTTGCGACTTTTAAAGCAAGAAGAACTATCAGTTGCCGAACTTCAAGAAATTTTGGAGATGGGGCAGTCTCGAATTTCCAGTCATCTCTCACTTTTGAGAAGGCATAGTATGGTGTCTGTAAGAAAAGAAGGAAAAAAAACTTTTTACGCTTTAATTACTGAAAATTCTGAGCAATACGACATTGTTAAGCTCTCAATAAGCATCGAATCAAACGAGGAATTTTGGGAATCAGATCAATCATCACTTCAGCGAATTTTGGATCGAAGGAGAAGAGTAAGTGAAAGTTATTTTGAGGAGGTTGCTGGGCGTTTAGGAAAAAATTATGTACCAGGACGTTCATGGGAATCTATTGGACATTTTTTACTTCGCTTAGTCCCCAAAATTGTAATCGCGGACCTTGGTGCAGGTGAAGGTATGATCTCTCATCTCTTGGCTGAACATGCACAAAAGGTTTATTGTATTGACCGTTCAAAAAGCATGGTAAGAATCGGACTAGATATTGCTAAACGCAACGGATTATCGAATTTAGTTTATAAACTTGGAGATTTGGAAAAGGTTCCTCTTGCTGATCAATCAATCGATCTTGCTTTAATGAGTCAATCCTTGCACCACGCTGAACATCCTGAGATTGCTTTGAAAGAGGCTTATCGAATCCTTAAACCAAAGGGGCAACTTATTATTTTAGATTTAAAGCAACACCAATTTGAAAAAGCTAGAGAACTTTACAGCGATCGATGGTTAGGATTTGCTGAAAACGAATTGTATAAAATGGTCAAGATTTGTGGTTTTAAAAATGTGAAGGTAGAAGTTGTTGCTAAAGAGGAAAAAGAACCTTGTTTTGAAACAATTTTGGCTACTGGTATTAAAAGTCATAAGTAATCTTTAGTTCTTAGAATGTATTCTTTTCTAAACCAGTACTAGTCTTGTAGATAAATATCCCTTTGAGCTTAATGACTATGTCATTAAGAATCAAATAAAGGCAAGGCACCATGATTAATGTAATAAAAGTAGCAAACAAAACACCAAAACCGATTGCGATCGCCATCGGTTTTAAAAATTGTGCCTGCAGACTTCTTTCGAAGAGAATAGGGAGTAAACCAACAAAAGTGGTTAAGGATGTTAGTAGAATTGCTCGAAAACGAGCCATTCCGGCAATTTTTGCTGCTTCTAAAATATTAGTTTCTTTTGCTCTTTGATTAACATAATGGACAAGTACAAGACTATCATTGATAACAACTCCAGTAAGGGCAACTAGTCCGAAGTGAGATAGTTGGCTGAGAGGTAGTCCGAAAAGATAATGGCCAAAAACAGCACCAATTAAACCAAAAGGAATTACCGACATAATAAGAAAAGGTTGCAAGTATGAACGAAATGGGATTGCTAAGAGGGCATATATAACAAATAAGCAAATTCCACCTGCTTGTGCTAATCCTGAATCACTCTCCTCTTGTTCTTTTTTTTCTCCTACGAAAGAAAAGCGAAGACTTGGAAATTCCCTTCTTAATTCAGGTATTAAATCATTACCTAGATCAGATTCAATTAAAGGTATATTAGCGACAATCTTATCTGCAGAGCTTTGCACATTAATGATTCTGGAACGATCTGACCTTTTTATGGATGGGTAACCTTGCCCCATTTCAAAACTTGCTACTTCCTCTAGTGGAGCTTCAATTCCAATTGGAGTCCGAATGCGAATATTTGATAATGCTGTTAATGTTTTTCGTTCAGATAATGGATAACGGAGCATCACTTTTACTTCATTACGATCTCTTTGAACTCTCTGAATTTCTTCACCGTAATAGGCTTGTCTGACTTGCCTTCCAAGATCGGCTTGCGTCAATCCCAAAGATCTTCCGTTAGGATTAATTTGAATTTTCATTTCCCGTTTCCCTCCTGAATAAGTATCAGAGATATCAAACAGACCTTCATAATTTTCGAGTTTCGCTTTAAGTTTTTCAGCAGCCAAACTCATTTTGTCTAAATTATTTCCGGAAATTTCAATATCTATAGCAGTTCGACTACCACCGGCAGCAACATCTCCAAAATACATTTCTTTTAAGCCTGGTAGTGGATTTATTCTCTCTCTCCACAGAGCAGATATTTGAGGAGCTGTTCTTGTCCTTTCTTCTGATTTTATAAGTTCAACACTAATTTCACCCATATTAGAACCAGTAACAATATTTGAAGAACTTTTTGGTCCACCTGAAAAGGGTTGTGCACCCATGGTTTTCATAACATAGCGAAACGGGTTTGGCTCATTTAAATTTTGGAGGTATTCGACAACCTCAAGTCTTGCTCTTTCAACTTCTAATAGTGCGTTTTCAGTGGTCGCTGCCGGTGAGCCATCCTGCATCGAAAGCTTTACGGAAATGTAATCAGAAGGTACTGGTGGGACGCCTCGGATGCTTGGAACATGACCGCCAATAATTAATCCAAAGGTTACTAAAAGTAAACCTATGAAGAAGGATAAAGTGAGGTAACGCCATTCCAAGGACTTTTTTAAAATAGGTTGATAAACAATTTCGATAAACCTTTCCAAACCAATGGAAACTTTATTTTGAAACTTTGAAAGCAAATTTTTAGGAAGTTTATCGAAACTACAAAGACTAAGATGGTAAGGCAGAATAAATTTAGATTCAATCAATGAAAATAGGAGTGCAGGAATTACCACTAATGGAATATCTTTCATAAGTTTTCCAAGCCATCCTGGTAAAAAAAGCATTGGAACAAAGGCAACCATGCTTGTAATGATCGCAAAAGTAACAGGCATCGCAACGAGATGTGTTCCTTTGATTGAGGCATTAATTGATTTTTCACCCTTTACGCCAAGTGTGTAAACAGATTCTCCTACGACAATGGCATCATCAACTAGGATACCAAGTACAACAATAAAGGCGAACAGAGAAACCAAATTTATAGATGCACCAACCAATCCCATGGTAGCAAATGCACCCATGAAAGAAATTGGTAAACCAATCGCAACCCAAACAGCTAAAGATGGGCGAAGAAATAGTGATAAAACCAAAAAAACAAGAAGTAACCCTTGAAGCGCATTTCTTACAATCATTTCCAACCTTCCTTTTAAATAATAAGAACTGTCTTTCCAAATAGTCATAGAGAGTCCCTCTGGAAGTGTTTTATTTATATTTTCAACATATACACTAACCTTTTTTGAGATATCCAAAGGGCTTTGGTGACCAACACGAAAAACTCTTAAAGTGACAGCAGGTTCACCGGAAAATTTTGTATATAGAACTTTATCTTCAAAACCATCTTTGACCCAAGCTAGATCTCTTAATTTTAAATTTGAACCATCATTTGTAGTCATGATCTCCAGTTCGCTAAATTCCATACCATTTCGTACTTTCCCCATTGATCTTAAAAGCGTTTCTCCTGAAGGAGTTCTTGCTACGCCACCGGGAATGTCGATAGAATTGGCTTTTAGTGCAATTGCTATGTCATCAAAACTCAATTTATGCTCTCTCAATGAACTTTCGGAAACTTCGATTCCAATCTCAGGTTTTCTTACGCCTGAAATTTCAACTTGAGTGATTCCAGGGAGGTTAGTTAGATCGGTGAGAGTCTTATCAGCTAATTTACGTAGTGAATAAAGGTCTGTTTTACCATGTATGGCAACGGCTAGAACTTGTCTTTTTTGAGTTGCAACCTCCACCATTGGTTTTTCGGCTTCTTCAGGAAAATTGATTATTGAATCGACCCTCACTTTTATCTCATCTGCGAGAATTTTCGCATCTTTTGTTCTTTCAACTTGAACGCTTACAACCCCAACATTTTCACGAGCATAAGAATTCATTTCTTTAATGCCGTCAAGATCCCAGACTTTTTCTTCAATGAGTTTGCATATACCATCTTCCACTTCAAGTGGAGCAGCTCCTGGATATGGTACAGAAATTGTTACTAAATCCAGATCAAAATCTGGAAACAACTCCATCTTCAGTCCTCTAATGGAAAAAAAACCAGAAATAAGAATGATTCCCATGAGTAGGTTGGCAGCAACCCCATTTCTTGCAAACCAAGCAATCATTACTAGTTTTAGTTTGAGTCTATCTTTGGGTTTACAATGTTTACAGTCATCCCTTCGGATATAATTTCTATTGGGGTAACACAGATTTGGTCGCCAGATTTAATTCCAGAATTCACCCAAGCTTTTTTTTCTGCTCTATTAATAACATTAACTTTACGTGTAACTAATTTATTTTTGTTTTCGATTACTAATAATGTATCGTTGGTTCTGAATGCAGATTCAGGGATAATAAAAACATCAGTTTTGATTCCTGTTAGCTTTAATTTGACAAATTGACCTATAGCTAGTGGGCTCTTGATGGGTTCTTTACTAAATGGATTGGCAAAGCATTTGTCGATTTTGGCAACTAATTTTGTTAAACGTGTTCTAGGGTCCACGATACCCTCTGATCGGTCAAGTTTTCCTACATGAATAACATCACCGAAAGAATTCATGATTTCAACTGCAACACTTTTAGAAGCTTTAAAGCCATCTAAAAAGCCGAGAAACTTCATCTCTGATTGGCTTAGGGAAATATCAATTTCTGCAGAATCTAATGCATAAATTTCAGCTAGAGCAGTAGGAGCTCCAGAACCGACTTGTTGACCTATATCAACCATTGTTTTTAGGATTCGGCCTTCAAAAGGTGCACAAACAAAAGATCGATTTAAGTCTCTTGTGGCTTGCTCTAATCTGGCAATGGCTGCATTAGTTTCTGCTTCTGCTTTCTGTATTTGAGGTATCCGTTTAACTAGTTTAGAAGCTAAATTCCAATCACGCTCACCCCATTCAATTTTAGCTTGTTTTGCTAGCTCATGTTCTTGCATTAGTAGCAGTTCATTTCTTCTCAAATTTGCTCTTGCTTCAGCTTCGATTGTAATGAGTTTGGTATCTTCGATTTTTAAAAGTAGGTCATCTTTTTTAAAGAATCCCCCTGATCGAAAGCTTGTTATATCATCACTCAAATGTGAAAATGGAGCTACATCTTCTACAATACCTGGAACTTCTGCAATAAGAGTAGTAAAAGTGCTTGGAGATACAGTACCAAATCCGAAAATTGTCGAAGGGATCGACACTTTTTTTGCACGAAAAATTTCAACGGATGGAATTTTTCTTTCTATCTCTTTTGCTTCAGGTTTTTTTCCAGCTTTAGTCAATTCCCAATAAACGGTAATGAATAATATAAGAGCAATAATTGGAAATAAAAGTTTCTTAATCATTAATTTGACAGGGCAGGTAACCCCAGTGCTAGGTATAATCTAATACGGTTAATAATTCTTTCCTTACGCATCGATAGAAGCCTGCTTTCTGCTTCATATGCTCTTCTCTGACTTTCAAGCGTGTCAAATATGCCAAGAACACCATTTTGATATCTATTCCAACTCGCATTAGCAGAACTATTTGCGGCTTCAGAAGCCTTGTTTAGAAATAAAACTTCATTATTTAA
>MDSZ01177428.1_pt1 | contig 12021 bp, 5 predicted proteins | sample 811201 | NCBI WGS metagenome assembly MDSZ01 (sample SAMN05326647, study PRJNA326480) | marine metagenome | isolation source: seawater | place: Indian Ocean: North | collected 2010
ATAGCCTTCTCGGCGGCGATACTGACCGCCAACTCCGGCCCTAACCAAGTGACTACCACTAGGCTTGCTAAACGACCCAATAGCCACAGCACGAGAATCGGGGCCATCCAAGAAAGCCGAGTTATGGATATCAACCATCGTCGAGTAAAGGCAGCAACTGCGACATATCTGCGAGCATAGGTTGGGAATATGCGCATGACCATCGTCAAGATTACCAGATAGCAAACTAGTGCCCATTCAAGCAAGCGGTTATCGTGTAGCCAATTCTCAGGCAATAACAACATCATGAGCAGCGGGACGATGACCAATAACAATTGGAATGGAATCGCTAAGAGGACCAATCCTCCATGAATTGCTAACAATCCATGTCCTTGTTCAAGCCGGTCATTCACCATTCGCATCATCTTTCCATGCGGGGACTTTCTGTGCCTTATTCGCGCTAGTTCAACAAGATGTGCGGATTTCCTGCCTCTAGACAACCTCACTGCTTTGGCCCAGCCCCCATTTTCGGTTATCCAAATGGGGCTGAAACCTCCGAATATCAATGCAAGACTGAGGGCTAGCATGCCATAAGCGATAGAGGCCGAAATGATCCATGGAATCATATGACTTTCAAAATTGATTGAGAAGCCTTCATCGGTGGATTGGAAACTGAAGAGGTAGGTAATCGAGAATGCTGCAATTGGTGTTAGTAAGACCTGACCCAATGCGACCCCTGTCAACCAGAGGCGAGCGATGAATGGGCTTCGGGTCTGGCTCACGGAGTTCTGGCCACATATCGAAAGAAAGTGATTGCCCTTGTCAAAAGGCCAAAGGTGGCGATTCTGAAGGGAGAAGAAAGTAGCGGATTCGGCCCCTAAGGGGCCGTACATCAATCGCGCATCCTTAAGTGAGGTTCTCAAGTCGAAGGTTTGGTTACCGTGCGAAGCGTCCGTATATTCTCCGTTGTCATTCTCTTTCTGATGCTGTTCAATACTGCCTCAACCACGTTAAGCAATGATGCTGCTTCCCAAGCATCTGCCCGAGGTGGTAGCAACGATGATTTCTCAGTAACTGCCATCAGCATAACTAACGATTCATTTTCTCCATCGATGTGGTATCAAGGCGATGGAACCCCTGTCGAATATGTCTTCAAGGGAGATACTGTTCCGATTGAAGTAACCGTCAAGCGAAGCGGAAGCAGTTTCAACCCTGCCAAAGGAGAAGTGACCGTCGAGGTCGTACACCCCATTGGTTTTGTCGCATGGTCGAGCAACTGGACCACTCCGGATATGTACGGAGGACAGACTGAGTCCAGCGAATTCACATGGACGGCTGATACCGCACACAGCATTCTCAATGGTTCAGATCTTGAGGGAGGAATGATTCTACGTGCTTCGGTTTTCTTTTTCGCCGATAACAGAAATGAAAACGATGTATTCAACAAGACTGTTCCCGTTGCATACACTAGCGATTTGATGGATGGAACTTCATTGACGGCGGATGTCAATACCATGCTTCCGTTCAGATACCCAGCAGGTGGCGGTGATGCCAACGGTGCAGGATCTTGGGATGTGGATGAGTCCGATGCTTCAGTTGGAAGTTCTCATTGGCGCCATTCAACACCTGGTAGCAACTATCCTTCCAATGCCTTTGACAGGTTGGTATGGGGATTCTTCCCATCTAGTCAGAATTGTGGTAATGCTCACCATGAAGGTGGTGCAGTCAATGTCTACAACTACTTTTACTGTAAGAATGTAATACCTTCTCTCGATTTGGTCTCAGTTCAATTCCATGCTTCAGCATGGGGAGTAATTAGCAGTGGTGATGATGTTGCTTTGGAACTTTGGAGAAGTGGAGGCGTAAGTGTTAGGCACAATTTCACCACAGCAACTCCGGCTATTGCAACCGGTCAGGGGCAATGGACGAATCTTTCTTGGGACCCTACCGATCAACTTGGGGGTCATTCTTGGTACGCAGGCATTCTCTTCCACAGCGACAACAGTATGGCTGCGGAAGGCTACCATGTCGATGACTGGATTGTCTTTGCAGTTGAAAAGGTGAGTGAATACACTCTAGATGTTCATTGTGACGATCCCGAGGCAGGATTTACTGCGGTACCAAACGAGGTTGTAAGTCTGCATTGTATGGTGACCAATAATGGATATTCACCGGCCGTCATTGTTGTTGATACTAACATTTCTAATGAAACTTGGATGGACTATGCTAACCCTATGTTGCGAATCGATTCCATTCACCCTTCCAATCGTGGTATGAATGTGCAGTTGCCTTCGATTCCTGCAGGGAACACTACAGAGATGTGGATTAATCTCTCAGTGCCTGCAGGTGCAGCAGTTCAGCAACAGACATGGAATGTCACTTGGTCGGATGGTAGTTCTCAGAAACTCGGAGTGCTCGGAAGTCGGACTATGTCTGTAGCAGTCACTGAACAGTATGGAGTTTCACTCCAATCATCTACTCCACTAATTGCAGACGTATTGCTGCCTGGTGAGAGCGGAATCATTCCGATGCGCTTGCAGAACACTGGTAACAAGATAGCCATCTTCAATCTTGCAGCTTCGTTTTCCGATCCTTCTTGGTCGGCTACTTTCACAAATATGACTGGGGCATCGTTCTTGCCCATAACAATGGATGTTGGTGAAAGTGTGGATTTCCTTGTCAACGTCTCTGTATCCAGTTTAGCCGCACCTGACAATTACTCTTTCTCGGTCAGAGCAATTTGCACAACTTGTGCTACTTCTGTATCGGGCAATGATGTTTTGATTCGTCAAATCCAAGTTCCTGCAATGCGTTCTGTGGAAATCGCTTCAGAGAGTATCGCAATATCTGCTCCAGCAGATGCGGTCACTTTGCGTATTCCTCTAGAGGTCAAGAATCTTGGAAATGATGACGAAGTATTCGATTTGGTTTTGACTCAATCTAACAACCTACTGATGGCTTCCTTGAGTACTGATCTCACTGGAACAATAGGTGCTTGGGACGATACTTTCCTGATGGAGTTGGTTCTTCCGATGCCGCGTTACCTTCCTCCTGGATTATACAGTGCTTCAGTGAGGGCAATCTCTCAGGACGATGTATCTGTGTGGGATAGTGTAACTATCTCAGTGACCGTAGAAGAGACCGCTGGTGCTGAAGTGATGGCAGATCAGCCAGACCAGTCATATGTCCCAGGTGGGGCTGCTGATTCGGTAAGGTTTGAGATTCGAAATGAAGGTAATCAAATCGATAGTTTCGAGTTGTCACTAGAGACAGGAGATGGGATGAATGCCGAGTTTGAAGGATTGAATGGAGGAGTTACTCCAATGATTTCCCCTAGCGCATCACATAACGTCACTATTCGATTTACTTTTGATCAAAACGCAGGAGGCCAGATACCACTCAAGGTTATTGCTACCAGCACCAATGACGACGATGTGGAGAGTGAAGGAGAAATCGTCTTCCCAGTTGGGTCTCAAGGTTGGTTGCGTTTGACTGCAACAGAAGATTTGGTCATCGATTCAGCTGGCACCTATGAGACTGTGTTGACATTGCGAAATCAATACACCGAAATGCAAACTGTCACCATCGATGTGGAACAGGGCTCTTCCTCTACTTGGTATAGGGCAAGTTCTGACTCCGAATCTGCTCCTTTGACTATCCAAGAGGGTCGCGAGAGAATGATTACTGTCAAGGTGGTCATTACAGAGACAAGCCTACTGAATCTGAATGATGACGAGTTAGTGACTACCTTTGAGGTATGGGCGAGATCAAATACCCTTTCTGATTCCACTAATGCAACCATCAAGGTCACTCTAAGTTCTTCATCTTCAGGCGGTAAAGGTAGTACTGATGCAGCATCAGAGGATGCTAGTTCAGGAGGCTCTGTTGTCATGGACATCGGAATCTGGGTTGTAGGTATCGCCATTATCGGTTTCTTGCTCGTATTCTTGGTCCGAGTTATGTTTGAGGCTGAGGAAGAAGAGTCTTCTCCTTGGGATACTGAAGAGTATGAGAGTAGCATAGCGGCTCAGTATGGTGCTGTACCTGCTGCTCCGGAGGTGCCTTCCGCTCCCGATGTCTCTTCGTTCGCCCCTCCCGCATCTACTCCTCCCGTGATTCCAGCGTCCGCTCCTCCTGTGGTAGAGCCCGCAGCACCTGCTGTGGCCGATGGAGTGCCTCCTCTACCTGCTGCCGGATTGCCCGAAGGCTGGACTATGGAACAGTGGACTCACTATGGAGCGCAGTGGTTGGAGAAGAACTCCTGATACGATGGATTGAAACATGGCGCCCTTTCCGTGCCCACGCAGGTGATAGATATGTACACAGGTGGACAACAACCAATCTTCATTCTCAAGGAAGGAACAACCCGTAGTCGTGGACGCGGTGCTCAGAGTAACAATATTGCTGCGGCAAAGGCTGTAGCCGATGCTGTACGTAGCACTCTAGGTCCCAAGGGAATGGACAAGATGATGGTGGATAGCATGGGTGATGTTGTAATCACCAATGATGGTGCGACAATACTCAAGGAGATGGATATTGAGCACCCTGCTGCCAAGATGATTATCGAGGTGGCCAAGACTCAGGAACAGCATTGCTTCGATGGAACCACCACCGCAGTGGTAATCGCTGGAGAACTCCTCAAGCGTAGCGAGGATTTGATTGAGCAGAATGTCCACCCTACGGTGATTTGTGAAGGATTCCGTCTTGCGGCTGAACGCGCTATCTCTTTGCTAGAGACTCATGGTATCTCAACCGCTGACGATGTCAATTTCCTACATGAAGTCGCAAAGACTGCATTGACGGGAAAGAGTGCAGGAGCAGTGAAGGCATTCCTGGCTGATATATGCGTCAATGCTGTTCAGGCGGTAGGAATCGAGGAAAACGGAGATCGTATGGTCGACCTCGATGATATCAAGGTCGAGAAGAAGCAGGGTGGTTCGATCAAGGACAGCACCTTGGTAGATGGAATAATCCTCGATAAAGAGAGGGTCCATTCTGGAATGCCAAGAAGCGTCGATTCAGCCAAGGTTGCATTGATTAATTCGGCTATCGAAGTCAAGAAGACAGAGGTAGATGCTAAGATTCAGATTACTGACCCCACGCAATTGGCTAGTTTCCTTGAGGAAGAGGAGAATTTCTTGCGAGGTCTAGTTGAGAAGATACAGGCAGCAGGGGCCAATGTGGTCATTTGTCAGAAGGGAATAGATGACCTTGCACAGCATTACTTGTCTAAGTCCGGACTATTTGCAATTCGCCGCGCCAAGAAGAGCGACATGGAAGCCTTAGCCAAGGCTACCGGTGGTAGAATAGTGACCAACCTAGACGATTTGTCCGCTTCAGACCTCGGGGTTGCCAGCAAGGTGGAAGAGAGGAAGATTGGCGATTCGGATATGACCTTCGTCACAGGTTGTACAGAAGCCAAGAGCGTATCCGTCCTTCTGCGAGGAGGAACCGACCATGTTGTAGATGAAATTCGCAGAGCATTTGACGATGCAGTAGGTGTTGTTAGTGTAGCATGGGAGGATGGAATGGTGCTGACAGGAGGAGGTAGTGTGATGGCTGCCTTGTCTCGTGAGTTGCGCACTTTTGCCGAGGGAGTAGGCGGACGTGAACAGATGGCCATCGAAGCCTTTGCCAGTGCTTTGGAAGTCATTCCGCGCACTCTTGCTGAGAATGCGGGATTGGATCCAGTCAATACCATCATCGAGTTGCGAAAGTCTCACTCGGACGGAGACTCTCATTCGGGAATCAATGTTGACGAAGGTGGGGTGAAGAACATGCTAGATGCTAATGTTCTCGAGCCACTTCGAGTGGTCGAACAGGCGATTCAGAGTGCTACTGAGACCGCAGTCATGATTCTCAGAATTGATGATGTAATCTCGAGTAAGTCGGTCTCGATGGACGAGATGGCTGATGGATTCGATATGTGATTTCATTGCCCCTATGGCAATGATGGCCTGCATACCTTCAAAGACCGAAGCCGAGTCCCTTGCTTCGCCGATACCGTAGGTATCGCAGGTGAATCTGATGGCGCAGATTGCTTCGGTCTGGATTGAGGAAGGCTGTATCACCTGTGATGCTTGTCAGGAGACCTGTCCTGAAGTATTCCACGTGACCGATGATTCATGTTTCATCATTGCAGATGTGCGTTCAGATGGTAAGTTTGACCAGAATGAATCCAAGTCATTGCTCAAAGCCGAGGTAGGCTCCTCCCTATTCGAAGACATTGTGGATGCCGCCGAGGGATGTCCGGTCGATGTCATTATCTACACAACTGCAGAAGAAGGTGCTGCTCAGGAAGAACCTGCTGAACAAGCAGAAGAGGCTGCTCCAGTTGAGGAATCAGCTGAGGAGGAGGAGGCCGCAGTAGAGATTCCTGCCGAACTCTTGGAAGGCGACCGCGAACTGATGGTCTTGTTTGGTTCACAGAGCGGAAACTCAGAGGATTTAGCCGCAACTACTGCCAAAATGGCTGCAACCGTTCATTTGAATGGGGTTGCCAAGGACATGGCCGAGACAAGTATGGCCGATATCGCCGCAGCCAAAAGAGTCCTGATAATTTGTTCAACATGGGGTGAAGGAGAGATGCCTGACACCGCTCAGGCTCTATGGGATGCTGCGAGTGCAGCAGATGCACCTTCATTGGAAGGAGTCAGTTTCAGCGTCTGCGCTTTGGGAGATACCGGATACGATCTCTATTGTCAGGCTGGTAAGGACTGGGATAACCGATTTGAGGAACTTGGTGCTACTAGAGTTGCAGATATGGCGGAGTGTAATGTCGATTACGAACCATTCTGGAAGGCTTGGGTTCCGGGAGCATTGGGCGCACTGGCCAGTGTTGATTCATCAGGCAATCTGATGTCAGATTGTGTGGAACTGTTTGCAGAGATGCTGATGCCGAAGAAGAAGACCGGTGGAGTAGTTGCTTCAAGTGGAGTCGAACAACCAACCCTTGAGGTCAAACTCCGAATGTTCAGGTATGACCCAGTACTTTCTGAACAGGGATATGATACCTACGAGGTTAGTGTTCCTGGGCACCATAGTTTGCAACAAGTATTGGTCATGATCAAAGAGACTCAGGATGGAAGTCTTACCTTCCGTACTAGCGCTTCAGCAGGTAGCGATCCTTTGACTGGTATGTCGGTAAATGGAAACTTGGTGTTGGCCGATTCGGTAAGAATGGTTGATTTGGTCAATTATGCTGGAGAAGATGCAGTTCTCAATATCGAGCCGCTCCCCGGTAATCAGGTCATCAAGGACCTCTTGGTTAGCACATCTGCTTTCGAGGCCTCAAAACAGAAAGCGGCGGTTTGGATTCAAACTAGAGATCGCCCTGGTGCAATGACTCCACAAGGGCAGGCGATTGGTACCATGTCGACGACAGAAGCGAGAAAGTTGCACTCGATGAATGACATCAGTAGTGAGCATCTTTTGCATTCAATGTCTGAAACCTTGCCTTTCAATTCATCATATCTCGGACCTGCGGTATGTCATCGTCTATGGCTTAGGTCGAATGATTCCCGCATTTCCAAACTTTGTCGCGAAGAGATGAGAGAAAATCTTCAAGGCTCAGATGGAATATGGGCTGAAACCGATATCGGAGTGTTTGGTCGCTACGGAAGAGTGGGTGGAATAGCGGCTAAGAATCTAAACGATTGTCGCAGTGAGTTATTGCGCGCTCACCGTTTCGCTGGTAAATCTGGTAGGTATGTGAAGTGGTTCTGTAAGACAGTTAAGTCATCTGGCAATTTCAATGAAACAATCGTTACCGCTCAGACACAGGGTCCTTTGGGAGCCATTGCAAATCTGCCTACAACACTTCGTATGGCATTGGGTTTCACTCGTAATGGGGGTCCTCCAGTCAGAGACTGGCAAGGATTTATTGCTCCTGGAAAAATGCCTCCATTGTTAAACAAAAGCATCGATCGACACCATGAATTGGTGGCTATATTCAATGAGTTAGATAAGAGGTTTTGAGGTGAGAATGTGAAGTTCGCATATTTGCCCGGCTGTACAACCAAGGGTAGTTCTAGAGAAGTACAGGATGCAATGCTTTGCGTAGCTGATGGCTTGGGAATTACATTGGTCGATATGCCAAGTGCAGCATGCTGTGGCGGAGGAATCATCAAACAGGCCAACCATAGATTGCAATTGACAATTAATGCTCGAAATTTTGCTATGGCTGAGAAATTGGGCTTAGATATATTGACACTGTCAGCCTCCTGTCAAGGAGTATTGCATGAAGATCTTACTTTATTATTGACCGATGAGCCCCTTCGTGCTGAAATCAATGACATATTGGAGAGGACTTCAGGTATTCGTTTTGAAGGAGAATTACGTGTTAGACATATATTGGAAGTCTTAGTTGAGGACATAGGTCTAGACAGTATTTCTGCTAAAGTGAAGAACCCAATAGGTTTCCAAGTCGCCGCGTATTATGGATCTTCTATGCTCAGGAGCGGTGCAAATGGTCTTGATGATCCATTTAATCCATCATATTTTGAGAAATTGATTGAAGCCTTGGGTGGAATTCCGGTAAATTATGATGGCCGCACTAGAAGTATAGGCTCATCTTTGGGACTTTTAGCGCAAGAAAAAACAGTAATGAAGATGGTTGCATCAGTACTATCAGAGGCAAAACAGCAAGGGGCTAGACTGATGGTTTCTGCCTGTCCGAAAGCCCATTTTAGTTTGGATGTGTATCAGCCAAAGGCTGCCAGAATTTCTGGGAAAAAAATCAATATGCCAGTTATACATTTACCAGAGTTAGTTGCCTTTTCTTTGGGTTACTTTGTTAATAGGTATGCTCAGTTACGTACCCGAATCATGGTTATCGGCGATTGATTCGTCAGTAATCTTCGGAACTGCAACGGCCCTTGCATTTCCCATGATCAATCCTGATTATCGGTTTCATCGGCAGTCCTCCTACTGCCATCAAGAATTGGATTACTCCATTCATCATCACTTGTTGGTGCAAATTGCTTAGCATCTGGCTGAGGCATGAATGCGTCAATACTCATTTGTTGTCGCGGCCTGAGTTGCTCGGGGCGCACTCCTGGGCGTGGTTTTGATAGCGCAGATGTTTTTTCCACGATGACTTCCTTCTCCTTGAGATTAGGGGCTAATCTTTCGATTTCATTCAACATCCAAGTAGCGGCCTTCAGAGATTTGGAGCCCTCACTAAAGATGGTAAAATGTTGTAATCTAGTCTCAGCACTATCATCCACTTTTGCCCTCAACAAACCTCGACGTACTTTTGTCAATACTCTGTGCATCTTGGCTTCGCGTGCAGCAGCAGCATGCCTGATTCCTTCATCTCTAGTTTCTTCAGCAACTAGAACCACAACTTGTCCCTCTCTATGGCGAGCAGTTCTGCCACGTCTTTGGATGGTTCTGATTTCACTGGCGACTGGTTCATGGAAAATCACAAGGTCAGCACTTGGAACATCTAATCCTTCTTCTCCAACCGAGGTCGCAACAAGGACATTGCAATCGCCATCTTTGAAGCGCTGTAACCTCGCAACTTGCTCCTTTTGAGACAGACCTTCACCTCCTTTACGCGCTTGGCCAAAGAATCCCTCCGCCTTGATTCCAGCCATTGTGCTTAACTCGTCGAGAACTGCGCTCATAGTATCGCGAAAATTGGTGAAGATGATTATCCTACAATCTGAATCGATTTTCATTTTGTTCTCGACCAAGCGTTTGATTCTCGGCATCTTGGGATGGTTCAATTTTTGTGTTCTGAGTAGTCCTAGCAATGCTCTGATTCGGGGCATGCCGATGAACCTCGCTTGCTTTCGGTCCCCTTCTCTGCTGCTTTTCTCTGATCTCTCAAGATGCTTGAGCGCAGTCTTTGGTCCTTGAGCCAACAATAGTCCCAGAAGGTTGTGGATACGAATTGCGTCAGCATTCATTTTGGCAGCATTGTAGCCTTGCGGGTTTCCGCGTTGGATGGCCATACTGATTCTCCTTTGCCCCTCTCTCAATACCTTCATTCCGACCGGGCCTGAACCTGGAATGAATCCCATCCTGCGCAATTTTTCTAGATGTTCTTCAAGCAGGTCTTCTACTGGTGCTGCGAGATACTTGATTTCATCGGGAATTTCCAGTCTATGTTCATTTATCTCAAGGCCTTGTGTGTATGGGGCAAGCAGGTTATCGGTGGATTGTAGCGCATGAATTCTTTCGATCCCCAGTCTTTGTACGACTTCTTTGACTATTGTCTCGTGAGACCCTGGGCTGGCAGTGCATGCCAGAACCTTGCCATTTGGAACTGAACGGTACATGTCGCCAACTATGGCCATTGCGTGGTTTCCTGTGGCATGATGTGCTTCATCGAATACCATCAAATCGATTTCTGAGAGATTGAGAGTTCCCCTTTGCACATCATTACGGACGATTTGAGGAGTAGTTACCAGCACTCTTGCCTCAGCCATCATCTTCTGCCTCTTCTGCCAATTATCATTTCCACTAATCCTGACAATCTTTTCTTGTTCAATTGAAAGCACCTTTACGAGGTCCTGTAGATGTTGGTCCACCAACGGATTAGTTGGTGCCATCAAGATGGCTTTACCTCCCTCGTTCAAGGCTTCTGCAATCGCCATCCATTCGATAGCGGTCTTACCTTGTCCAGTGGGAAGCACGACCAAAGTGGGCAATGTCAAACACTTACGTAATGCATCGAGTTGATGAGCCCGAGCTTCTACCGCCCTAGGCTTCAGATTCGGATGCTCTACAGTTGCTTCCACGCCGCTCACTCATCTGCTGGGGGGGTCGAAGGTATGTCAATGATGACGTAAGAGGGGTGTGTTGAAAGTGAATGTACAAATCGTCAAAATATGGCCTCATGCTATCGATTATCCTCCAAGCCTAGACCGATGTACTCATAAAGGGGTGGAAGTTCGGCAAGCCGCTCAGAGAGTGAGCAGCCAGTCGCAACGGGCAATCCTGAGGACCCCGAACCCCGATCCCCGCTCGTGGGAATGGGCCGGCGACACGGCTGTTCCTTCGCTTTCTGGGCCGGTGTGGGCCCTGCTCTGCAGGCACCTACAACGTTAACCAAACAGGAGGCGATGATATGGCCAAGAGACACAAGCCCAGGCGTGGCAGCATGGCGTTTAGCCCTCGCAAGAGGGCCCAGCGTCACTTCGGACGAGTCAAGTCTTGGCCAAGCAGCGATGCTGATGAAGTCAGAGTCCAAGGTTTCGCAGGTTGGAAGGCCGGAATGACTCACGTTCTTCTCAAGGACAACAATCCAAAGTCAACCAGCGCAGGACAAGAGGTCCGCGTTCCGGTGACCGTAGTCGAGGTTCCAGAGATGATGGTGCTTGGAGTACGTGGCTACAAGATGACTCCCTACGGTAAGCAAACTGCAGGTGAAGCGTGGTTGGACAGTAGCGCCCTAATCGATGCATTTCCAGATATCTCTCGCAGAATTCCAGAACCCAAGGAACACGATTCCAAGAAACACTTGGAATCATTGTCCGAGGAAGATCTCTGTGAGGTTAGACTGATTGTAGCAACTCAGCCATCCAAGGTCTCAGGTTCACCAAGCAAGACTCCTGAAGTCATGGAACTTGGATTGACAGGAGGAGGTATCAGCACTCAACTCGAGTGGGCTGGCGAGCAACTTGGTCAGGAAATTGGCATTGGCAATGTATACGAAGAAGGAACATTCGTCGATGTGGTTGGAATCACCAAGGGATTCGGATTCCAAGGAGTTATTCGCAGATTTGGTGGAAAATTGCTGAGCCACAAGAACAGCAAGCGCCGACGTCAGCATGGTAACCTCGGAGATAAGGGAACCGGATACGTTAGGAAGACCCTACGTCAAGCAGGACAGAAGGGCTACCACCAGCGCACCGAGTTCAACAAGAGTATTCTAAGAATCTCCAATCCAGAGGAGAACGAAATCACCCCAGCCGGTGGTTTCCTCAATTACGGAGAAGTTTCCAATCCATACATGTTGATCAAGGGCAGTCTACCAGGTCCAGCAAAGCGTTTGGTTCGCCTCAGAGATGCGGTCCGCGCTGAGAACAAGGA
>MDSZ01075996.1_pt1 | contig 12020 bp, 9 predicted proteins | sample 811201 | NCBI WGS metagenome assembly MDSZ01 (sample SAMN05326647, study PRJNA326480) | marine metagenome | isolation source: seawater | place: Indian Ocean: North | collected 2010
AAGTAAATAATTTTATTGCTATATCTCCACAACCAAACGTTTATGATTTTTCATTTCTTGCTCCTTGTCCAACTTCAGGACAAGTGGTTTATAGTGATAATGATGAATTAGTTACAAAAGAAAGTATAATAGAATTAGATAATAGAATTAAAAGTCAAAAAGGTGTTGAAGTGCTTTTTTCAAAAATTAAAGGCTCTAATCATTTTTTTAAAGATAAAGAGAAAGAGCTTAAGATAGAGATTGAAAAGTATATAAAAGAAAAAACTGCTTTAATTTAGCTCTTAATTAAAACTCCACCCAAACAATTTTTTTTACAACCAGTCGTACTTGGAAAGGATATTGGTAGCTTCAATAATGATCTGATAGCCAAATAGGCAAATGCTTGGGACTCTATGAAATCACCATTAATTTCCTGTTTATCAATTAATTCATATATAAAATTTTTAGGTGATGATTTTTTTATTTCCTCAATTAAATAATCATTTTTCCTTCCACCACCACAAACTAATATTTTAAAATTATTGATATTACTTGATGCGGCTAAGGATTGGATTGAAGAAGAAATTATCCTAGCCGTATATTCAGTAAGAGTTGCAGCGCCATCTTCAATTGAAAGACCTCTAATAAAGGAGTTATCAAAATCTTTTATATCCATTGATTTATTTAAATTTTTTTCCATATTGTGTTCATAAAATTCTAATGCTTGTTCCAATACAACTTGATTTACTTTTCCTCTTCGTGAGATTAAAGCATCCACATCAAATTTTTTTCCAGTATTTTCTCTTATCCATTTATCGATTAAACAATTACCAGGACCAATGTCTTTGCTTATTAATTTATTATCATCTACTAAAGTTATATTTGATATACCTCCTATATTTAATATACAGACAGGTTTTTTAAGCTTTTTCATATCGATAATTAAATTATGATAAATCGGTGCGAGAGGTGCCCCAGCCCCATTATTATTTATATCATTTTCTCTAAAGTTATAAACAACATTTCTTTTTGTAAGTTGTGATAATAATTTTCCATTACCCAATTGCACTGATATCTTTTCGCTAATGTTGTGATAAATAGTGTGACCATGAAATCCAATTAGCTCAACCTTTGTTTCATTGGCTATATCTTTAAAAATTTTAGCATGAAATAAAGTGATACTGTTCTCAAGGTTATTTATTGCTTTCTTGTATTTTCTTAAATCCTTGCTAGAATTAATCTGTTCTCTAATTTCAATAATTTGATTAAACAAATCTTTATCGTACTCATAATACTTTTCTTTTAAAATTTCACAAAAATCGGTACCATTTGACAAAATAACTGAAGCATCCACACCGTCAGCTGAAGTTCCACTCATAAAACCTAGAGATGTAAAATTTTTACTCATATTTGTATTTATTTATATAAATTTTTGTATAATAGTATCTTTAATACCTTAAGAACTATGAAAAGTCCCTTTTTGCAAGAAATGAAAGACAGAGGATATCTCAATCAGTGTACAAATTTGGAAAAACTTGATGAGTTGTCTTCAAATAAGTCAATTACAGCTTACATAGGCTTTGATTGTACCGCTAAATCTTTGCATGTTGGGAGTTTGTTACAAATAATGATATTTAGATTATTACAAAAATATGGTCATAAACCTATTGTTTTATTAGGTGGTGGTACTACTTTAATTGGAGATCCATCAGGAAAAGAAGAAACTAGAAAGGTACTCAAGAAAAAAGAAATTAAAAAAAACATTGTTAGTATAAAAAAAATTTTCATGAATCTTTTAAATTTTAAAAAGAATTCAACAAAACCAATTTTTGTTGATAATTTTTCTTGGTTAGGAAAATTAAATTATATAGAATTTTTGAGAGATGTGGGATCACAATTTACTATCAATAAAATGTTAACTTTTGATAGTGTTAAGACAAGACTGGAAAGAGAGCAATCGCTTAGCTACATGGAATTTAATTATATGATTTTACAAGCTTTCGATTTTCTCAAACTTAAACAAAAATATAATTGTATTTTGCAATTGGGTGGTTCTGATCAATGGGGAAATATAACAAATGGTATAGATCTGATTAGAAGAAAGCTTAAAAAAGAAGCGTATGGTCTTACAACTCCTTTAATAACATTAGCTTCTGGTAGCAAAATGGGTAAAACTGAGAAAGGCGCAATATGGCTCGATGAAAAAAAAATTTCCCCCTATGATTATTGGCAATTTTGGCGAAACACTGACGATAGAGATGTTATTAAATTTTTAAAATATTTTACAGAGTTGGATATAAAATATATTGAAGAAGTTTTATCAAAAGAAAAAAATATTAATAAGTTAAAAATAAAGCTTGCCAACGAAGCAACCAAAATATTACACGGGGACTCGAAGTCAAAAAAAGCAGAAAAAACAGCTTTAGAAACTTTTAAATTAGGGAAAGCGAGTATTAATTTGCCAACAACCAAAATTAAAAAAGAGTTAATCGATAACAACTTATCTTTACTAGATTTGCTTTCAAATAATAATATTACATCTTCTAAAGGAGAAGCTCGAAGAGCAATTATAAATCACGCAATTAAAATTAATGATAATCTTATTATCGATGAAACCAAAGCAATATCTTTAAATGATTTTAACAATGATGTAATGAAAATTTCGTTCGGTAAAAAAAAACATTACTTGTTTAAAATTATTTAGGTTTATTTTTTTTTAGAGCTTTTTGTATAAATCTAGGTGTTAAGGTTTTAATAGGATTTACTGAAGTTTTTATGTTATCTTTTTTTCCTTTCATTTTAAAACTTACTCCAAATAAACCTTCGCCTATTTCTTTTGGTATTAATATATCTCCAATCACTGGAATTTTAGAAAGAACTTTATTTAGTGTTTTTGCAGGAACCATGGTTCCTCTTAAACTTACTAAGCCAGTTTTGTTTTCTAGGTAACCATCCATCAAAATAGATACACTTGGGCCTAACGCGTACAACTCACTAAGGGTTAATACTTTTTCATTGTTTTCAAAAATGATTTCTAGTCTTTCAAAACTTAGACCTTCGCCAGATAAAATATCTGCCATACCTCTTAAATCAGCCAAGGATAATAGCTTAACTAAGCCAGGAGCATTAATCACTTTAAAATTTTCAATTATTAATTTTGAGTTGCTTCCATTATCATCATAAATTGAAGTAAATAATAATTTACCCCCCGACAATCCTTTAAAAAAACTATAATTTTTAAGTAAAGGTTCTGGTAAATCAGAAAATATTTCTAATATCTTTTTTTTACTAATTTCATCACTTTTTAATGTTATATCTAAAAAATTATTTTCTGAAAACTTTCCTTTTGAACTTATGTATGTGAACTTTCCTTTTTGGATTTTGCCTATTAAACTAAAATCATTTAATAAATTTAATTTATCTGTTTTAATTTCTTTAATATTTACATAAACTTCTTTATTGATATTAGACAACACTTTTGAATCACTATTGCCATCAATTGATTTTAAAAGTTTGATGGCATCTAATTTATTTCCACTTATTTTGATATTTTTTCCAAATGTAATAATAAAATCGTTGTTCATTTTATTTTTTTGGAAGGTTTTTACTTTTAAATTAGACAGTTTTACAATTTTTCCACTTTCTAATTGAAGATTGTTTAAATCAATTTTGCTTTTGTCTTGTGAAAAAGAGAAGTTTTTAATACTAAGGTTATTTTCATTAAAATTTATATCGCTTACGATATTGTAAACTTTATCTTTTGTAGAAAAATTAATTATAGGGATTTTAATAGGTTCAACTATATCAAAATTAATTTTAATTTTTTGATCAGATTTAAGAAAATTATTTTCTATCTTATATTTTTGCTTATTTGCTTTGTTAATTTGATATGATCCGCTTGCAACCATAAGATTTCTTCTTTTTTTTGATAAATCCAATTCAAATGTGGTTTTATCAATTTTTAAATTGCTAATTGGTCTTAATAACAAATTATTAATAATAGGATTTTTTAGTTGTAGCTCTGACTTGTCTAGTTCGCCCTTTATTTTAAAGTTATAGTCTAATAATTTTAACGTCTCATCTAAAATAATATCAAGTTTAATTTTATTTTTACCTTCCAGCTTAAATTTATCATAGTTATTAAAATTTACATTTTTTAAAATATCTTTTAAATTTTTTAAGTCTAAAATATAATTAGTTTCAAATTCACCATCAATAAGCTTATTTTCAGTGGATTTAAAATTAAATTTACCTTTACTAATTTGTACTCCATTAAAATTGGTAATTAAATTATTTATTTCAGCTTCATTTTTTTTAAAATTAAAAATAAAGCTTGTTTTATCTAAAAAATAATTTTCTATTTTTGCATTTAAATTTTTTACGATACCATCAATTTCATAAGATATAAGAATGTTATCATTATAATCTAAATCTATATTCAAATTTAATTTACCTTGATTTACACTATTCATAAAAAATTTCTTTGCAGTTGATGGTTTGAACTGACTTGCTATTTTTTTTAATTCTTTAATTTCTATTTCACCAGATGAAATATAAATACTATCGATTATAATATTTCTTTTAAATAATGAGTTGAGACTTAAATAAGCGTTAACTTTCTTAATTCTGAATTTTGTTTCAGAAAAGAAAATTTCTGAATTTTTTGTAGATATAAAAAAATTAAAATTCTTTACATCTATTTTTATTTTAATATCTTTTAAGTCAACTTTAATATTTTTATTGTAATTTGAAATTTTGCTTTCTAATATTTTATTAAATCTATCCGTCTGATAGCCAAAAATACTTAAATATAAAATTAGTGATGAAAAAATAATAAAAATAAGAAAAAATACTGATATAATTATTTTCTTCATAATAACTTATTTTTTACTCCGGCTTCTATAAAATTATCAATATTACCGTTCAAGACATCATCTGGGTTTGTATTCTCCTCCTTATTTCTCAAATCTTTTACTAGTTGATAGGGTTGTAAAACATAAGATCTTATTTGATGTCCCCATCCTATGTCAGTTTTAGAACTAAGCTCTTTAGAATTTTCTTGCTCTCTTTTCTGAATTTCGAATTCATACAATCTAGCTTTTAACATTTTAAAGCAAGTTTCTTTATTTTTGTGTTGTGATCTTTCATTTTGACATTGAACGACTATTTTTGTTGGTAGATGAGTAATTCTTACTGCGCTATCTGTAGTATTGACATGTTGACCACCAGCGCCGCTAGATCTGTAAGTGTCAATTCTTAAATCCTTTTCATTTATAATTACATTAATGCTATCATCAACTACAGGATAAACCCAAACACTTGCAAAACTCGTATGTCTTCTTGCGCCGCTATCAAATGGGGATATCCTTACTAATCTATGAACACCAGACTCATTTTTCATTAGTCCATACAAATTAGTTCCAGAAACTTTAAGAGTAGATGATTTTATACCAGCCTCTTCTCCTTTATGTTCATTAATCATTTCAAATGTAAATTTTTTTTTATCGAACCATTTTAAGTACATTCTTCTTAACATCTCGGCCCAATCTTGACTTTCTGTTCCTCCTGCGCCTGCATGTATTTCCAGATAAATATCGAACTTATCGTTTTCTCCAGACAAAAAACAATTAACCTCCGTTTGTTTTAGATCTTTAATTAACCCATCTAATTTATTGTTACACTCGTTAATTACTTCCTCATTTTTTTCTTCTTGGCCAAGTTTATATAAATCAATTAAATTACTTAGTTCCTTTGAAATGATAGCGTGTGAGGATATAATATCTTGATAAAATTTTTTTTCTTTTAAAAGAGTTTTTACTTTGTTTTGGTCTTTCCAGAAATCTTCCTTGGTGGAAATATCCTCTATGGTATCTAATTTAGATTGAATTTTATTTTTATCAAAGATACCCCCTGATATTGTCTAAAGATTTTTTACCTTCAGTAATTTTTGTATCAAATGACTTCATTAATAAAATTGCCTAAATTTGATAAGCTTATCATAATCGTAATTCAAAATTAATTTCTTATTATTTATATTGTTAATATCTTTCTCTTTAAAAGCTTCTATAATTAAATCTTTATCATCAAAATCTGTTTGCTCTCCGGAATTATAATTTACAGGAGCAAAATAAATACCGTTAGGTATTGGAAATTCTTTAAAATCTTCTTTGTATAGAGCTTTTTTAACAAATTCCTTAAAAATTGGGAGAGCTGCTTTAGATCCTGTTTCAAATTTTCCTAAAGTTTTTGGATTATCGTATCCGACGTACACTCCTATTACTAAATTAGAATTATAACCTATGAACCATGCATCAAAATTATTATTAGTTGTACCAGTTTTTCCCGCTAAAGGAACGTTTAGTTCTCTCAATTTTTTCCCCGTTCCTCTTTTTACCACACCCTCTAATATTGAAGTTATTTGGTAGGCTGTTTGCTCACTCATTATTTGTTCATAATTATAATTTATTTTGGGAAAATTTTTGGTCGGGATATTTTCCGAAAATCTATCGCAACCATTACATTTAGCAAAGCTAGGAGAGTAAATTGTTTTTCCTCTACGATCTTGAATTCTGTTAATCATGGTAGGATAAATTTTATTACCTCCGTTCACAAATGTTGCATAAGCTGAGGTTAAATTTAATAAAGTAGTTTCTGCTGACCCCAATGACACTGATAATAATTCTGGAATATCTTCGTAAATTTCTAATTTTTCTGAGTAGTCTAAAATTTTATCCAAACCAAGGTTCTTGGCTATTCTTACTGTCATTAAGTTTCTTGAATACTCAATACCTTTTCTTAAAGTTGATGGCCCGTAAAACTTTTTACCATAATTTTCAGGTTTCCAATCTTTAAGGCCAATTCCTTGTTCTGCTATAAATGGAGCATCTAGAATAATAGAAGTTGGTGATAATCCATTTTCTAGAGCAGCAGCATATACAAAAGGTTTAAAAGCTGAACCCGGTTGTCTTTTTGCTTGGGTAGCTCTGTTAAATTCACTAGACATGTAACTAAATCCTCCAACAAGAGCTTTAACTTCTCCAGTAAATGGATCTAAGACAACTATCGCGCCATTAACTTTTGGATATTGCTTTAAGGTCCAAATATTTTTCTCTTTTTTAATAAATATAAAGTCTCCCTTTTTAAACACATCCTCAATTTCTTTTTTTCTTAATGCCCATCTAATATCTTTTTTGTATATTTTTACTTTATCTCCATCTAAAATTTGTAAGTCAAAATAATCATTTTCGATATTTGTTATCTCAGCTTTGTTCCATTTGAGTGTTGGGTCTAAATTTATTTCTGATATTTTATTTTCCCAGTCATTATCTAAAATTTTGTTTGTTACAGAGCCTCTCCATCCTCTTCTCTTATCAAAAGCCTCTATTCCACTTCTCAAAGCTGAAATTGCATGAATTTGATAATCAATATCTAATGGCGACTTAATGCTTAAACCTTGCGTATATAATTTTTTAAAACCATATTTATCTTTAATAATTCTTCTTACTTCCTCAGTATATGAATTAGCTTCATGTGAAATTGTTATTTTTCTTTTTTTTATCTTTAAATTTGTTTTTATTAAATCACCATATTCCTTTTTTGATATAAAATTATTTTCCATTAAATTTTTTAATACAAGATCTCTTCTAAAAGTTGCCTCTTTAAGGTTATTTATTGGGTTATAACGACTAGGTGCTTTAGGTAAAGCTGCAAGCATAGCAGCCTCACTATAATTAAGATCTTTTACTGATTTATCAAAATATTCTAAACTTGCAGCTGCAATGCCGTAAGTTCCTTGACCTAAATAAATTTGGTTTAAGTACAATTCAAGAATTCTTTTTTTTGTGTAAGCTTTTTCTATTCTGAAGGCTAAAATAGCCTCTTTAATTTTTCTTCTTAATGACACCTCATTAGTTAATAAAAAATTTTTTGCTACTTGTTGTGTTATTGTAGATGCACCTTCCAATCTCTTATCATTTAAAATATTGCTAAAGTTTTTTATTATGGCTCTCAAAATACCTTTTGCATCAATACCTGGATGATCAAAAAAATTTTTATCCTCTGCGGAAAGAAATGAATTGACAACTTTTGAGGGTATTGCATCAAAAGGAATAAATAATCTTTTTTCTAATGCGTATTCAGCAATCAGTTTTCCATCATTAGAATATACTCGGCTTGATATCGGAGGTTGGTAATTCGCTAGTTTTTTATAATCAGGTAAACCAGAAGAGAAATAATAGAAAGCCGAGAAAGCTAATACAAGAGTTGTCACACATATTACCAGTGCTGCTTTTAATGAAAAATTTAAAAATTTTAACATACAAGTGATTATCTATAGCCTAAATTTTGGCTATCTTAAGGCATTTAAATTATATAGAAATGATGATATAATTAATTAACAATTTAAAATATTATGATTACAATTTTCACAAACACTTTAAAGGGATTTCATTTAAAATGGGAAAAAATTTATATATCGATGCTTCGCATCCAGAAGAAACTAGAATCGTTCTTAAATCAACAACTGCTATTGAGGAATACGAGTACGAAGATAAAAATAAATTAAATTTTAAAAACAATATTTATTTAGGTACTATCAGCAGAGTTGAGCCCTCATTACAAGCAGCATTCGTAGATTTTGGAAGACTAAAACATGGCTTTCTTGCTTTTAACGATATTCAGTCAGATTATTATCAGATTCCACTTGAAGACAAAGAAACTCTTAAGAATTTAGAAGAAAAAATTAGGGAAGATTTAAAAAATACTAATATAGAGGAAATTAATAATACAAATGAAAAATCGAATGAGAGAGAGCAAAACGAGAATTCTGAAAATAATAGAAAGAACCAAGAAAATGAAAACCAAACAAAATCAAATTATAGAGAAAAATTAAAAAATTCTTATGGTTTAAAACGATACAGAATTCAAGAGGTTATTAAACCTGGGCAAGTTATTCTGGTTCAGGTGCTCAAAGAGGAAAGAGGTCAAAAGGGAGCTGCGCTTACTACATTTATATCTTTAGCTGGTAAGTATATGGTTCTAATGCCTAATACGGCAAAAGGTGGAGGAATTTCCAGAAAAATATTTAATTCAAGCGATAGACAAAAAATAAAAGAAATTTTAAACAAAATTGAAATTCCTAAAAGTATGGGGGTGATAGTAAGAACTGCCGGTGCAAATAAAACTAAAAATGAAATAGAAAAAGATTTTCAAAATACCCTTAAGACTTGGGACGAGATAAAAGATAAAGCTGTTGTGTCTAATGCTCCATCATTGATTTATGAGGAAGGTGATATAATAAAGCGGGCACTAAGAGACATTTATGACAATGATACCAAGTATATTTATGTCGATGGTAACGAAGGGTATCAAAAAACCAAAAAATTTATGAAAGAATTAATGCCTAAAAGTGTCAAATATGTAAAAAAATATAGAGGTAAAATTCCTTTATTTCATGATGCTTCTATTGAAAAAGAATTAAATAATATTTTTGAACCTACGGTTAAACTTAAATCTGGGGGCTACATAGTCATTAATCCAACTGAAGCGCTAGTCTCTATCGATATAAATTCAGGTCAATCTACAAAACAAATGAATATAGAAAAAACTGCACTTAATACAAATTTAGAAGCTGCTGAAGAAATTTGTAGACAAATAAAATTAAGAGATTTATCTGGATTAATAGTCATTGACTTCATAGATATGCTTAATTTTTACAATAAACGAACAGTTGAAAAAAAGATGAGAGAATGTGTTAGAAAGGATCGCGCAAGAATTCAAATTGGTAGAATAAGTAATTTCGGTTTACTTGAAATGACAAGACAAAGATTAAGAGAGGGTTCTATAACATGGGAGACAAATTTATCTTTAGAATCTTTTTCTCAAAAGATTATTAAAAAAATTGAGACTTTAGCTTTCAATAATAAGATCAAAATTATTAAAGCTTACATACCTAGTAAAATTAAAACATTTATAGATATGAATTTTAGTAAAGAAATTAATTATTTTCAAAAAAAATATAGCTACAAAATTGAGCTAATCTCCGACTCCTTATTGGTTATTCCAGAGTATAAAATAGAGCTCTTAAATAAATCAAAAAAAATAATTGATAAAGTTGAAAACATTGTAAAACTAAAATTTAACAGTCAAACCTCAGATTTGAAAAAAATAAAAAAAGATACAAAAAAAACTACAAAAACTTTTTCTAAATCTGACAAAATAAAAAACCGCGAGAAAAAAATAACAAAACCTCGAACACTTTGGACTAGAAGAAAGAAAGCTAGCTAATTACACCTTTTTTTGGTGAGGATGCGACTGCAAATGAATTTTTTTTCATTCTACCTGCGAGAAAAGATTCTCGACCTGCAATGACGGCATTTTTGAAAGCTTCTGCCATTAGTATAGGATTTTTTGACATTGCTATTGCAGAATTTATTAATACTCCGTCACAACCCATTTCCATAGCTATTGTTGCATCCGATGCTGTGCCTATACCAGCGTCTATTATGACTGGAATTTTAGATTGTTTAATTATTAGTGAAATATTTAATTTATTATGAATACCTAAACCTGACCCTATTGGTGCTGCTAATGGCATTATAGCTGAAGCACCATTGTCTTCTAATTTTTTTGCTTGAAGAGGATCATCAGTGCAATAAACTAAAACTTTAAAACCCTCTTTCACTAAAACTTTGGTAGATTTAATTGTCTCTATCATATCTGGATATAAAGTTTTTTTGTCTCCAAGAATTTCAAGTTTTACCATTTTCCACCCTCCCATCTCTCTCGCTAATCTTAGAGTTCTTAATGCGTCTTCAGAGTTAAAACAACCAGCGGTATTGGGTAAGTAATGAATTTTTTTTGGATTTATGTAATCCATTAGTAAGGGTTTTTTTTTATCTAACACATTTACTCTTCTAACGGCTACTGTAACCATATTAGCACCAGATGCCTTAACAGCTTTTGCTGTTTCACTTAAATTTTTATATTTTCCAGTGCCAACAATCAGTCTTGATTTTAAATTTATATTATCAATTTTGAATTTATCTTTTTTCAAAATTAACCCCCGCCTATAAATTGAACAACTTCAATTTTATCATTATTTTTTAACTTTTTTTTTTTTTGTAGACTTCGTGGAACTATTATACCATTTAATTCAATAGCAACTTTAGCACTATTAAGCTTATATTTTTTTAAAATATCGAATACAGATGCCCTATTTTCAATAGACACCTTTTTTCCATTTATTTGTATTTTTGCCATATTTCAGTTATTTATTTAAATTATATCAATTTAATGCATAAAGTTTTAATTATAAATGGTCCCAATCTTAATCTTTTAGGTGAAAGAGAGAAAGATAAGTATGGGAAATTTTCACTTAAAGATATTGAAAAAAGTTGCCATTCATTTTCTAAAAACAATAATATTAACTTAACTTTTTTTCAATCTAATATTGAGGGAGAAATTGTTGATGAAATACAAAAATCTCGTAATGAACAAGATTGTTTAATAATAAATGCAGGTGGCTATACACATACATCAGTGGCTATTCATGACGCCCTCAAAATTTTAGAAATTCCAATTGTAGAGTTACATATAACTAATATTTACAATAGAGAAGATTTTAGGCATAAATCATTGATAAGTAAAGTTGCTACGTCAATAATTTGTGGCTTTGGAATTTTAGGATATACTTTATCTCTAGAAGCATCTATAAACTTAATAAAAAAAAATGAAAATTGATAAAAAAATTATCAAAGAGTTAGTTGACTACTTGAGTGAATTCAATCTAACCGAGATAGAGTATCAAGATGGGGCTAAAAAGGTAAAAGTATCTAAACATACACAGAGCTCATTTGAACAAATTAAAACTAGTGCAATGGTCTCGCCCAATAAGAGTGTCCTAGCTAAACAAGATGAAATCGAAGGTATTAGAATAAAATCTCCTATAATTGGAACTGCTTACTTGGCACCAGAGCCTGGAGCTAAAAAATTTGTAGAGGTTGGAGATAAAATAAAAAAAGGTCAAACTGTAATGATAGTTG
>MDSZ01271456.1_pt1 | contig 12019 bp, 11 predicted proteins | sample 811201 | NCBI WGS metagenome assembly MDSZ01 (sample SAMN05326647, study PRJNA326480) | marine metagenome | isolation source: seawater | place: Indian Ocean: North | collected 2010
AATACGATCGATGGGCTATTGAGTTTGCCTATAAACCAAACTTAACAGATGAGGAGAGAGCAAAGTTGTTAGCTTTATCGGTATTGCCTGCATACAGATATGGTACTGATGGCGATGCAATGGGTACGCCAGGAAGAAATATAGACCCAAGAACGAGAAGAGGCGATATGTCTAATGATGTTGTGACATATACAGCTGATAGATTCATTACATTAGATAATAAGATAGCTGAACTGCCTGAAATTTATGCAGATGAAGGTGAAACTAAAAATGATTTCACTAATTCTTTCTATAGTCTTGTGAGTGATAAAGGCAGATTCATGGATATTGTAGCTGGGCAGGTAGGTGGCGTTTATGTTACAAGGCTTGTGAACGGCCAAAATGACGTGAGTGCTTATGAACCTGTACCTTATGAAAAGCAAAAGGCAGCAATGAATTTAATTACCACAAAATTCTTTGCGAATGGTGTTTGGACTTTTGATCCAAAAATTCTCAAAAATTTACAAAGGGAAAAAAGAGCTACAAGTTACTCAAGTAGTGGGAATGAAGACCCTCAATTACATGATATGGTGTTAGGCATGCAGGGTAGAGTTTTGTCATCACTATTGCATCCAAACGTTATGACTAGGCTTGTAGACTCAGGTCAATATGGTAATACTTACATGCCAGCCGAGGTCCTTCAAGATTTATTTGATGGTATTTTCGTCAAAGGAGAAACTCCTGATACTTTCAAAAGAAATCTACAATCTGTTTATGTCGATGGTTTAATTAGTGTGTTTGCAGAAGACAGTACATATGACGATATAGCAAAAGCCTCTGTCTTTAGCTCACTTGTTGATATACAAAAATTTACAAGAGGCACATCAAGAGACCCTGGAGTGAAAGCACATTATCAATATTTAAACTGGAAAGTTTCAAACTTTTTAGATGGTAAAGTATTCAATCTTTTAGAAGAAGAGTAGCTACTTAGAGACCCGTAGCTCAGTTGGCTAGAGCGCTGCCTTGACATGGCAGAGGTCGTTGGTTCAAGTCCAATCGGGTCTACCAAGTTCAATTTAATAATATTTCAGCAGCAGCTCTCGACATTTTAGGGTTGCTGTGATCAACGCCTTTTACTATTTGAAAGCTCCAATTAAATTCTAGATTATTTTGTTCGACAATCCTCTCCGTATAATTAAAAAAATTACTCGCTCGTTGAAATCTATTTAGTCCTTGATTATTAGCGCCTTTTGATTGATTTACAGATGATGTAATATCTGTATCTGCTGAACCTATTAGTACATGAAAATCTTTTTTTAAAAATTCTCTTATGTTAGTTGAATTTAAATTAATTGGAGGATTTGAAAGGCCATATGGAAAATTTGATCCATCTAAAAATGTGTACCATCCTGCATTTGCAGCTACAGCAATATTAACTTTGGGATTATCTGACATAAGTAGGTAGCGATGAACAAATTGTGCACCAGCTGAATGTCCGTAAATATCATAAAACTCTTGAGATAGTGTAAATTTCGACTTGATGAATTTAAAAAGATCATCGATAGAATTATGAAGGTATAAATTAGTATCGGTGCGTATTCTGCCACTAGAAGTAGACATTTGAAGGGTATTAAAGCTTATAAATGATGTTCTCTTAAAATGTGGTGCAAAAATAGCTATATTTTTATTTTCAGCAAGATCAACCCATGTTTTGAGGTAATTATCAGCGTTTCTAGAATTTCCATGAATTACAAACAATATCTTTGTATCATTATCTATTTCCGAGGGCATATGATAAAAAACATCTAAATCAGGTTTACTCCAATCACTAAAAGTAAATTTTTTTAAACTAGATGAATTTAAATCAAGAGCAGATAGTAAAAAAAATGTTGAATAAAAAAAGGTTAATCTCACCTAATACATTGTAACAAGTGTAGTTTGATAACAAAAATAATATAGATGTTAAGCTCAAGGAAATATATAAAATTAACATGAAAATTAAGTCAAAAATTACTTGAGAATAACAACATAAGCATGAAAATTAAAAGTAATAAAATATTTGAACACTAATTTAAATATTTGAACATTATTTTTATTTTGAACACTTTAATAGAAATATTTGAACACTTTTTTTTTGATAAAAAAATGTAAATAAATAAAATATTTTATATAATCTGGATATGCTTAAATCGTTTAAAATCACATTTTTAGCTTTTATAATCAATAATTTTTTGATTTCATCTGATTATGAATATGGTTGGGTGCAAGATATTGTAGGAATAGATAATGATGTATTTAATTATCAGGAAGGCACTGATCCGGACTTGGAGTTATACCTAAAAAATAGTTTTTTTTCTTCTGTTAAACTTTCCCCAGATGGTAAGCATTTAGCTTTTCAGAGTAAAAGTGATGAATTTACTGAAGGAATCTTAGTGGCTAAAACTGATGAATTTTTAGATTCAAATAAAGGATTAGAGAAGGCTACAGTTGCTAAAGCGGCAATGAAAAGTAGCTCAGATAAAGTGCTTGGTGTGCCTGCTCTATATTTATGTAGTTTCAATTGGGTTTCAAATTCAATTATCCTCGTAGAGGTATGTGGCAAACGATTTGATAGATTACAAGGTGAAATTTTTTCGAACTTAGGAATATTCAAGCTTTTTAATATTAAAACAAAAGAATTTAAAAATTTTATTTATCCTCTTGAGCCACCTCCCAGGAAAGGTAGCTCAACTTTTGCAGATAGGTATAAACCTGTAACTTTCATTTCAGCTTATGACGATGAGAGTGTTTTAATGTCTGTAGCTGAAAACAAGAGAGGTTTTAGATATGCATCTTTGAGGAAAATATCATTTGACAAAAGGGGAACTAAACCCACTGGTCAGAATATCTATGTTTCAAAAGAGCCTTGTCAGTATAAAGCGTTTGGAAAATCTAATAACTTTTGCAACACACCATTCATTTATATTTTAGGTAAAGATAAGAAACCAGCCTTAACTTTTTCGAGTGATTCTGAGTCTATATACGCTCACTATGCTGATGAAAATACTACAAAAATCGATATAGATTTAGAGGAGTATACTCCTTTTGCTGTTAAAGACGACCTTCTGTACTTAACAGAGACAAGCGGTATTGGTGCTCATGGAATGAGTGTTTTGAATTTAAGAAATAAGAAAATAACAAGTATTATTCCTGATGACTGTCACTCTGTAATTAATTCAATATCTTCACTAAATGATCCTATTCCATATGCTGCAAGCATGGAATGTGATGGCAAAAAGGAAATTATTTATTTTGATCAAGATAAAAGAGATGCACAACTATTAATTCAGTTGGCTCCTAGCTTCCCAGATAAAAATATATCATTAGGAAACTGGACCGACAGTAATGACAGAGCACTACTTATCGTTGAGGACTCATCAGTTGTTACTGAGGTATTTTTATTGGATTTAACAGAAGGCTCCCTAAGGCCGATTGGTAGAACTTCGAATGTTCCTAAAGACAAATTACATAAAATGATTTCAAAGAAATTTAAAACTCGAGATGGTCAAGATATTTATGGATATTTGACTCTTCCGAAAGGAGAAATACAACGATTGATTGTTTATATCCATGGCGGGCCTTATGGTATAAGAGATTATGATTCTTATGATTTTTCAGAGCAGTATCTAGCATCAAAAGGAGCTGCTATTCTGAAAGTGAATTTTAGAGGTTCTGGTGGTTATGGAAAAAATTTCATTGAAGACTCGTACAATGAATGGGGAGGAACGCTTTTAAATGACATTGCAGATGCAACTAAATCAGTCCAAGCAGAACTTGGTATAGGAAGAGAAAAAACATGTGCTTTTGGAGCAAGCTACGGAGGTTACGCAGCGATAGCTATGGCTTACAAACATAGTGACTTGTATGAATGTGTTGCGGGTGGGATGGGAGTTTATGATTTAAAAATTCTAAGAGATGGCACTGACGGAAATATTTATACTTATAACGATGACTATGAAGAAATGGCAGAAGATTTTTGGGGTAACGATGAAGCACGTCACATTGATTTTTCACCAGTTTACAACGCTGATAAGATGAAATCGAGAATCTTAATGTGGCATGGCCTTCAAGACCCTATATCTCCAATTATACACATGGAAAAAATGAAAGAAGAATTAGAAAAAAATAATATTCCATATCAAGCTTTTACAATGTCAAAACTTGGGCATACCTTTGGTCAAAAAGAAGACGTTAAAGCACATTTGCCAGTTTTAAAAGATTTCTTATTCGATAATCTTTAATCGAAAATTGCTTTGAGTTTTATTTTGTCAGATTGATAATATTTTCCTGCAAAATAATAAAGTGGCGGACCAAAAATAAGAAACATTAAGCTAAACCCAACTAGTAAATTGGTATAAGGGTCCTCATAACCCTGAGCGACAGCATAATCTGCCATTCTGCCAAATACTATTGATCCAACTGCAATCCCCAATAGATTTAAACATAGCAGGTTAAAGGCTACAACTGTTCCCTTTATCGAAGAGGGCACAAGTTCCTGAATAACAGCAAATATCGGACCATAAAAACAACCAAGACTGAATGCAGAAGAACAAATACCAACCCAAAATAGAATGTTATCTATCTCTAGATATCTTGTAAAAGCAAGAGGTACAAGCAATAAAGTTAATATTAAAAGAAACCAAGTTCTTGGAAGATTATATCTTTTAAGAGCCCAATCACTTGCAATGCCACCAAATAAACTGCCAAGCACACCAAATACTACAAATATCCACCCATTTATTTGGCCAAAAGTATTTGGGTCAAAACCTTTATCAGCAACCGCCCAAACAACTTCAAATTGTGCTGCACCAAGCACAAGGTGATAGAGTGTGCCTGCTATTATCGTCAAGACAAGTGATTTTGAGGTTGAAAGTGCTTTGTACAATATAGAAATTATTTCAAAAAAGGGTTTTGAATCGGGTTTGCTTGAAATATTTTTTCGAGGCGAGTCTTTCACAAAGAGCATTAAAAAACCAAGGAAAAGTCCAATCAATCCGAGCAAATAAAAACACCCCCTCCATCCAATCATAGGTTCGAGATAGCCAACAATCAGCAAACTTATGCCCACACCTACTGGTACGCCTAAGTAATAAAAACCAGCAGCAAAACCAAGTCTTCTTTGCTCATATCTATCTGATAAAATTGACATTGTAGAAGGTGTAATTGTTGATTCTCCAACACCAATAAAAAGTCTAGGTGCTGCTAAAGTGAAAAAGTTTTTAGCGAGTCCTGAAATTGCAGTAAAAGCACTCCATAAAATAACTCCCACACCTATGATCTTTGTTCTGTTGTATCTGTCTGCAAGTGTTCCAACAAATAGCCCAGCTACGGTATAAAAAAAGATAAAAACTATGCCAGTCAAAAGGCCAATTTCTGTATCAGAAAGGCCTAAATCACTTTTTAAAATGGGTGCGAAACTTGATATGAACTGTCGATCGACAAAATTTATTACATTTAATAAAGTGACAAATAACAGAAAACTTTTATTGCGTAAGTTAATAATATACCCCCTACGATATTATGAACTTATTTTAAAGATAATGCTTTTTTAAACGCTTCTCTTTCAAAAAGATTTTCGGACCATCTTTTGATATTTGGCTTAAGTGCTTGATGTATCTCTAAATTTTTAGCTAAATGAATTGCATAGCTGACACAGATATCAGCAATAGTAAATCTATTCGAGCACAGATACTCTTTTCCCTCTAAAGAACTTTCAAGTAATTTTAACCTTGATACAAACCATCTGCTGTATCCCTCGACAGCAGCATCTGCAACTCCTGGTTCCTGAAATTTGTATCTTAAAACAACAGTTTGCGGGAAAGTTAAAGTAGCATCAGCATGAAATAACCAGTTTAAATAATTTGGATAATCTTCCTCTTCTGCAGCAACCTCTAAATCAGTCGGCCCATATCTATTTACCATGTACTTACACATGGCTACTGATTCAGTCATTTTAATATTTCCATCTATTAAATAGGGCACAGTTCCAAGCATATTTATTTCTAGGTACTCTTTTTGAAATACTCTTGGAGGGAAGGGCATCATTTCCAATTCATACTCTAGGCCCATTTCTTCGGCAGTCCACATAGGCCTTAAAGCTCTTGAGTTTTGTGTACCATATATTTTCATAGATTAAAAATTGTAACACTTCAAATTATTAAAAATGGTCTATAATCGATTTAATAATCACATTTATTTTAAGGAGATTATGAAAAATTTTTTATATTTATTTTTAATAACAACTTTTACGTTTTTAATGATTTCTTGCTCTACAGGGGACAACCAATCAATTACAAACAAAGCTAAAATAAAAGCTATTTATGATGCCTGGGATACAGGAACAAAAGAAGAGTGGATGAGCGCCTATCTGGATATAATGACAGAAGATTTTACTCGATGGAATGGGAGATATGTAGGTTTAGGCTTTACCATAAATAATGAAGATATGACTGTATTGAGGACTACTGGCACTCCAGCAAATGAAAATCTTAAAGTTGGAGATAAATTTTTGACAGTAAATGGAATGCAAGCTTCAACAGAAAATTCAGATGAATTACCATTTCAAGGGCCAGTTGGAGGTGATGTTACAGTAGTTGTAGATAGAAATGGAGAAAATATTGAAATGACTATGCAAAGAGCTGCTCAAGTAAATATTTCTAACCAGTCTGAAATACGTGAAAACTTGGAAAATTGGTCAGATTACGATAATAGGCCAAGAATGTTGAACGTTGGTCCAATGACTGCTGAAGGTAATGAGGTATGGGGTCATTTCGAGCTTGGATTTGAGACCCCTGATGGAAATTTAGTTAGATGGTGGGTTATCGAGAGATTTATTTTTAATGAAAGTGGCGAAATGACAAATCATTACCAAATTCAAGAAGATCTTTTCAGAGAAGCTCAGTTAGGAGGTTATATTACTTACGATTAATATATTAATATTGCATTAAGAAGTGCCCCATCCGGGGCACTTTTAATTTAAAAGGTCAATATAAACCAATTACATTAATCGAGCTTTCATGGATAGTTGTTATTTCGCCTTTAGAATTTACTAGTAACGCTAACCCATCCTTATTAATCCCATTAAATAAAAATTCCTCCTTAGAAAATGGAACTTTAACCTTGCTTTGCATATGTACACAAATGCTCTCCCAATCTGATACCCAATTATTTTTTGAGAAGTTCTCAAGCTTTTCTAATTGACTTACTAGTTCATTTATAAACGATAATTTTTTTTCTATATTTCCTAAATTTTCATCTAAATCTCCCCAATGTGACTCAGATGCTTTAATTTTTAAATTTATGCCTATACCTATAACAATGAGAAATTTATCATTAATATTCTCTGATTCTATGAGAATGCCACCTATTTTTTTTGACTTATAAATAAGATCATTTGGCCATTTAAGCCTTACACTTTTACCAAATACCTTATCTATTGCAATTGTTGTTTTTATTGCAGCTAGCAAAGCTAAAGCAGGGTGTGGTTTATCACAAAAAAAACCATATGAAAGCGAAATATTACCTTCAGGGCTTTCCCATTTTTTTTTATTTCTTCCTCTGCCATCAGTTTGCTTATCTGCAGTAATCAATACAGGCTGGAGTCTTGATATGCATTTATATTTACAAAGATCATTGGTTGATCCTACAACCTCATAGTGAAAATGTTTGTAAGCTTTAGGCATTCCTATCTTTCAATTGATAAGGAACGTAGAGCAAATAAGTTAACAACCAAGCTACTGGTATCAAAGCAATTATATGCATTGGAGCTTCTGGCATAAAACTCATAATATTATCACCAGTTGGTTTTTCCAAAATATACCAATAATTAGTATCAAGTAAAAAATTTACGCCATACATAGTTGGCAAGAAAATAAAACTGGTAAACAGCATGATTGTAAAATAATCTTTCAAAAATGGTCTCTCTTTAGTCAATATCAGGACTACAGATACGCCCAACAAAATAAGAGTATGGCCATACATATGGTTAAGATAATCAAAAGAGGGAAAGCCTGTGAGTGTATCTGGTGTTAGAACAGACATGCCAGCTCCAGCTATTCCCCAAAAATATGCAAATAAAAAGAATATCCTGTGACCACCTAACAGATAAATTGATATACACCAAGTAGAGAAAGCACACATATGCAAAGGCAGAGAATCTTTTACCAGCTCATCAAAATAAGTAATTTTAAAAAAAGGATCTATGATCTCATGTGAAATCATTAAAAATGCTAAAAAATATTTCAAATTCTTAATTGTTTTCTCGCTGCTGCCAATAAAAAAACGAGGTAGGTAAACAACTAATACAATACAAACCGTTGCAAAGATTAGATGAGAGGGAGCTAATAGGTTAAAGGGTTCGGCTTGCATTTTGCTTTATTATATCAGCAGCTTTTTCAGCAATCATTATTACTGGAGCATTTGTATTACCACCTATGAGAGTTGGCATTATAGATGCATCAACTACTCTCAGATTTTTAATGCCATAGACCCTTAAATTACTATCTACTACAGCCATATTATCTGTTCCCATTTTGCATGTGCCAACTGGATGATAAATTGTGTCTGATCTAGCCCTTATAGCAGACTCAATAGCTTTATCATCATTAATATTTATGGGGTTCCTTATATTCTGGAAGGTTGCAAGTGGTTCTGTATTCATAATTTGCATCATCTTACGATAGCCCTTTATCATTACTTTCATATCTTCATTATTTGAGAGATAGTTAGGGTCAATATGAGGATCATCATTAGGGTCTTTAGAACAGACTTTAACTGTGCCTACAGATTTTGGCCTTAAAAGACAAACGTGACAGCTAAAACCATTACCCCACATATCTGTCCTTCCATGATCTTCTACCATTCCAACAGTGAAGTGTAATTGTAAATCTGGCACTTCAAGACTTTCATCGCTTTTAATAAAAGCTCCCCCCTCAGCAAGGTTTGAAGTCCACATACCCTTACTAGCAAAGATATATTTAATTAGTTCTAATGGCGCTCTTAAAGTAAATTTTAAAGACTTGAAAGGTTTACCAAATAACTCCCAACTATCAACTCTATGAGAAGTAATATAATCAATATGATCTTGAAGGTTTTCCCCCACACCTTTTAAATCAACAAGACATTCTATACCTTTTGATTTAAGAAAGTTTTCATCACCAATGCCGGATCTCATTAGAATTGTTGGAGAACCATAAGCTCCACCACACAATAAAATTTCCTTGCTGGCAGAGAGTTCAAAGTTTTTATTTTTTCTAATACATTTAACACTAACCGCTCTTTGATCTTTAATCTTTACCTTGTCAACCACTGTGTCGGTCATGATTGTTAAATTTTTTCTGTGTTTTATTGGATTTAGGTAGGCAACAGCAGCACTACATCTTTTTCCTTTTTTTTGAGTAACTTGATAAACACCGACTCCCTCTTGATCAGCTCCATTAAAGTCGTCATTGGTTTTATAATGCTTACTTGCTGCTTCGACAAAATACCTAGTAAACGGATTATCATGCCTTAGTTGATCAACGTTTAGTGGGCCATCCTTGCCATGGTATCGATCATCATATGTTTCGTTATGTTCGGACTTTACAAAGTAAGGCAAAACATCTTCATATGACCATCCGTTATTTCCTAAAGAAGCCCAATGATCATAATCCCATTTATGGCCTCTTATATAAACCATGCCATTTACAGAACTAGAGCCTCCTAAAGTCCTACCTCTTGGCTGGAAACCTCTTCTATTTTCCTGATAACTCTGTGGCATGCTATGAGATCCTCCTAAAGAATCTACTACATTGGTTTCTCCCTCAGTTACCGTTACTTCATTGAATCCTTTTTGTGGAACTGTATCGTATTGGTAGGAGTACTTAGTTCCTGGAAGAAAGGCAAACATAGCAGGAACATGAATAAGAGGAGTTTTATCTGGAGGGCCTGTTTCCAACAGACAAACTGTAACATTTGAGTTTTCTGTTAATCTGTTGGCTAGCACACATCCTGCAGATCCTCCGCCTACAATAATATAATCGTATTCGCTCATGCTTTCTTAGTTTTATCCCAAATTAAGAAAGGTATGTAAATAATAAAGAAAACAATTAATGCTAAAGGCGCTACACCCAACATGTGATAAGGAGGAGCTGGCATAAAGTCCATTAAAGATCCACCTTCAGGTGTATTCATTAAATACCAATAATTTGCTTCACCACCGATAATTAGGTTGACGATTAAAATCGGTATTAAGAGCAAAATAGTGATTACTGTCATTTTCCAGAAATTTTGAAGGTAAGGTCTATTTTTTAAAACAACTAATGCAAAAAATATACCCAAGACTATTTGACCATGGCCGTAAAAGAACATAAAGAACTCTATATCTGGCCAAGCTTTTGTAAGATCTGGAGTAAGTAACGCCATGGTTGCTCCACCTACACCCCAATAAAATGGCAATTCAAAAAACATCTGATTCTTCTCTTTTTGTAAAAGGAAAATACCTATCAGCACAGCACTAAAGTTACACATATGCAAAGGCAGGTAGGTTTCCCAAGGTTTGTCAAAGCCATAAATATAAATAAAAGGTTTTGTTACCTCAAAAACAAGTAGTGAAATACCTATTAATTTAGCAAAGACATTTTTTACTTTATTGTTAAGGAAATTTCCAAATACACAAAGTAATGCAACTAATAAAAAAGTATAGGTTAGAGCTTGAGTGTGTTGCTCTCCAAAAAGAATAAACGGTTCTGGCATAGATTCCCCCTCAAAAAACCTTTCTCTAATAATACAACCTGTGTTGATAGATACAAAATATAATTTAATATGAATTTAGGAAAAAAATGTCGAACGATTGTCTACTTTTAAATGGAAATGGAAAACCAGTAAGCTATTTTCCTTTATCAACTATTGACTGGAAAACTGCAATTAGATTACTGTTTACAAAAAATATAATTGTGATTAAAAATCATGATTCTTGGTGTGTTAGATCGCCATCTATGGAAGTAGAGGTTCCAAGTATTATCATGCTAAGGAGATTCCATAAGTTTCAAAATTACGTGAAATTTTCTAGATCAAATATTTTTTTGAGAGATATGTATAGGTGTCAATATTGCAGCAATATTTTTGACAATAAACAGCTCACTCTAGATCATGTTGTTCCAAGGTCAAAAGGAGGGGATACAAGTTGGGAAAATATTGTCACTTCATGTAAAACTTGTAACACTAGTAAAGGCTCTAAAACCGTTGAACCAATTAATCCACCTAAAAAACCAAGTTTTGCCCATCTGCTCAATGGGCATAAACTCAATAAAAAAGATTTTCCAGATCAAGCCTGGTCAGACTACATTTTTTAATATTTTATGGAACAGCCGTAAGGTCTTGTTTTGCCTTCTTTTACCTCATCTCCTAAAAGCAGCTGACTGACTGCATTTCTAACATAATTCTTTGCTTTACTTAAATCGGTAGAAAAAAGTGCTCCTGTATTGCCTAAATTATCAATAGCACCCTGGTATCTAACCTTACCTGATTCATCAATCACAAACATATGAGGAGTTGTCTTTGCGTTAAACATTCTCCCAACAGATCCTTCGACATCCAATAGAACATGTGAAGGAAAAGCATTTCTGTTCTTAGTAAGCTTTCTTGCTTCATCTGTAGTTATATAACCTTGTTTACCTTCAGCTGAAGAAACGATAGATAGCCAAACAATTTCTTGATCACTCATTTCTTTTTGTAAGTTTTGCATGTTGCCTGTGTCGTAATGCCTCTTTACAAATGGGCAATCATGGTTAGTCCACTCTAAAACTACCTTTTTGCCTTTAAACTCTTCAAGTGATACCTTTTGGTCATCTTGGTTTAATAGATTGAATAATGGTGCATCTTCACCATTTTTCACTGAAGTTGTGCCCAATAGACTCAACAACATTAAGCTTAATATCCTAATTTTCATCAACTACCTCCATTAAATAATTTTCAGTTAATATTTCATTAAGAACCATAGGTTCGTCAAGTTTTTTATTCCAAT
>MDSZ01000833.1_pt1 | contig 12018 bp, 2 predicted proteins | sample 811201 | NCBI WGS metagenome assembly MDSZ01 (sample SAMN05326647, study PRJNA326480) | marine metagenome | isolation source: seawater | place: Indian Ocean: North | collected 2010
ATGACCCAACACTCCGATCTTTTGTTGATTTCTACCTTTAGAGTACACATTTAGATCAACTGGGCCATGTATACATTGATTTGCAACTACAATTGGTATTTTTGATTTTTCAATTGAATTTTTCAACATATCATTTTCATTAGCATCTCCCATTGAGTTCTCAATTGGCAGATGCCCTAAGCCTGTTCCATGGATAATTATTGCAGAATATCCTGAACTTATTGCTAAGTCAATCAAATCACTGTGTAGGTGGGGGCCAGCAATAAATTGGGCGATTTTTATTTTTGGATCATATAGTGTTGGCCTCATAATTGTTCTATCAGATCCTTCAATGGATGTTGAATGTTTAATTTCATCTTTTGAAATGATAATCTGTCCTAAATATTCGTTATTTACTGTTTTGAATGCATCCCTTCGCGTGGAATGCATCTTTCGAACTCCTACTCCTGGGCTAACGGCGCAAATCCCATCACCACTTCCTGCATGCATTATCGTTACTGCAGAATCCCCGTGTCCATTTACCTCTGGTCCATTAGCAGCCCAATAAACTGCTGAAATCAGATTTTCACTTGCATCACTAGACGCTCTATCTGAAGAACGTTGCGATCCCGTTAATACAATTCTGCCCCCAGGTCTCCCTCCATTTCCAGCAAATGCAAATGAAAGTGCAGCTGCAGAAACATGTAGAGTATCTGTACCATGAGTTATCACGACTCCCACTGATCCTGAATCAAACGCCTTTTGAGCAGAATCAATCATCATGTTCCAATGCTGTGGCCTTATGTCGTCTGACCACATATTCCCAATTTTTATCGAATCAATATATGCGATTTCAAGGAGTTCAGGTAAACTAGCTAATATCTCATCTGGTTCAAAACGTGCAACAACGGCTCCAGTTGAATAATCTACTTTTGACGCGATGGTTCCGCCTGTGTGAATTATTGTTACCTTTGGAAGTTTAGTTGATTGATTAATACTTGGCATCGTAGTATTATTTTCAGCGACAATTTCAATTTCATTAATCTCTTTAATCATTCCAAGAGGATGACTAACATTGTACCCGTTTGCCAATTTTATTGTCAGATGATTTTCTGCAGCTCCTGGAAGTATTACACCAATATGTTTAGTTTCACCAGCAGGTCCTTGCACCACTATTTCGACCCGGGTGCCTATCGCTGGAATCGTCATCATGCCTACTCCCCATCTCTGAAGCAACATGAATGTTCGTAATCAATAATGATTGCTAGTGCTGTTTATGAGAGATAATATTTTGCGTGAATCTATCTAATTGTGTATAGAAATTGGAACACATCAGATCCATAATTAGGTGCCGGGAGCGGGGCTTGAACCCGCGACCTTCGGATGTCTCAGACATGAGAAGGGGCTTGCACGTCTCAATAGCTCCGGAGAGCTGCCCTATGAGTCCGACGCGCCACCAACTACGCCACCCCGGCGGTTAGACCGCCCACCGAGGCCGACTCTTTGAATGATGCGGCCAATTTTAGGCATCATCTCGTGCGAAGGCTTCATTGTCCGTCGAGGAATCGCACTGCTAATGGTCGACATCAATACTGCCATGGCTGCCGCTGCTGCAGAACGTAGAAATCGAGGTTCTACTGGGGGCAAGGAGCGGAAAAAAAACCGCTCAGGTGCCGACTTAGGAATAGAATCATTTGATCCGCAAAAGCATGTCAGAAAAGAGAAAGCAGATACAGCATCAATGTGGTTTGTGATTTTATTCGCAATTTTCATTGCAATAATTATGAGATATGCAGTAATGCCTAGTTCAAAAGAAAATCCAGATTTACTATGGTTCATTCCCCTAATGATGATTTTTCTTTTACCAACTCTTCATCGCCAAGTAATGCCAGACAGTTTTGTTGAGCATTATACAAAGGGCACATGGTTCAAAGCATCATTCCTCCATGTATTTACATGGCTGGCAGCAACATTTTTGCTAACTAATGCCCCTCTTGGAGATATTGTGGCGCCTCAGCATGACGATTGGGGTGTAATTTACCAAGATTCAGAAGATAGTTTTTATTTTGTAGAACCTTACAAAAATGAGATATTTCTTGAAGATGGGTATGATTCACAATTTTGGATTGTATTGTCATTCACTGATAACATAGACCCTAGTTCATCAGAATATTCATTCACTTGGCATATTGATGACGGAAATATTGAAGCTGCTAACGAGTGGTCTAATATTTCAGAAATAAATAGCTCTGCACTAGATTCAGTAAGGGACCATGTAGAATATGATTACCCCGTTGCTGTGCCAATTCCATCTAATCTGTCTGTAGGAGAATATGAACTAGAAATTGTAGTCACGGAAGACGGTTCTCCCTGGGAGAACAAGCGGGTGATAAAATTAGACATAGAAGTTCTTGAAAAGAATACATCGCCTAATGATAACACGGACTAGTTAGATAGTAACCTGCATAATTTTGCTGTTAACGCATCTAATTGTACAGTTTCTCCACCGCCTTCTACGAGCCTAAAATCTATTTCAGCCATTAATTCTGTTAACTCAAGTTTTTGTAACTCAGAAAGGAAATCTGCACCGTATAATTCACGATGTAATTGATTAACGAAATCAGTTCCTGCGAGTCCATAACGATCTAACAATTCTCGTAACCTTCTTCTTGCGGCATGAAAACCATCTTGTTTGCATGCCATCAAATATTGATGAAGACTTTCTGGTGGTGCAGTTGCACTTGTTTCATAGATTAAATCACGGGAAACATTCTTCTCTAATGCTGCAGCAACTTGCAATGCAGTGATTGCTTTTCGCAAATCGCCTTGAGAGATTCTTACCAATGCCTCTGCTGCATCATCATCAAGGTTTACCTTCTCTATTTTGGAAACATTTCTCACTTGATCAAGAACTTCAGAATCTGCTAATGGTCTAAATCGGAATACTGCACACCGAGATTGTATTGGTTCAATTATTTTTGAAGAATAGTTACAGGATAGGATAAATCTGCATGTCTCAGCATACTGTTCCATGATTCGTCTTAATGCGCCTTGGGCATCGTGGGTAAGTGCATCAGCTTCGTCGAGAAAAATTATCTTGAATGTTGCATCACCATATGGAGCAGTACGTGCAAATTGTTTAACTTTGGTTCTGATGGATTCCAGTTTTCTTTCATCACTTGCATTCATTTCTAGTAAATTATTACGAAAATCTTCGCCGAAAACATCTCTTGTAAGCGCCATTGCAGCTGTTGTTTTTCCAGTTCCTGGTGGTCCTGCAAACAATAAGTGAGGGAAGTCAGCAAGTGATGCATAGGAAGAAAGTCTAGAGACCACACTAGTCTGTCCTTTGATGTCACCAACTGTCCGAGGCCGATGCCTTTCAACCCATAAATCGCTCATGTTCTTATAGCGTCATAGAGGGACGACCTTGAACCTTCTTATCGTCTGTGACCTAATGAAAATGCTTAGGCCACCCGTAGGGTGGCCAGCCGAAAGGAAACTATACCACTTCGGTGTGTGGTAGTACGAGCCCCATGACTGAAGGTACGATAAATCGCCGCAAATTCCTATGTTCGATTGCAATGGTTTTGATGTTTTTATTTGCAGATTTAGCATTGCCAAGTGCAATGCCGCAGTGGAATAATAACATATTAGACGATGATAATTCTGTAAATTGGGCAAGTACATATTCTAACGTTACAGCAGATACAGCTATCAATTCAGGAAATCCTGAATCCGGTTATGGTTACGATCAATCCTTTGATATTGGTGCAAATTTCACAGGCGATTCCCGTATGCTGATTTCAGTTTCAAATAATTATACTTCTTCAGATATAATTAATTCAGCACTGCTTGAATTAACCTGTGAAGTCAATTCAACAAATTTAGATGATATCAATTTCTATGCAGCTCGATTAAAGAAGTCATGGGATGAAAATAATTCTACTTGGAATGGCCCAACATCTTCACAGATGTGGTCAATGGATGGTGCTGATTCAGATGCTGATAGAGGGCATTGGGAGCCACCACTTGCAGGATACGGAAACAATACCTACAGTATTGATGTTACTGCGATTGTTCAGGAGTCAGCAGCAAATAATCGTGCTGAAATTAATATGATCATCTCAGCAACAGGTAATTCAGCATATACTTGTCATTCCAGAGAAGCAACAACAATTGCAGACCAACCAAAATTGCTGGTTAATCATTCAACAGGAACTCCTTCTTCTGTAGGATCTCTAGTGCCTGACTTTGTATCAGATGGTCAAGCACTCATGGACGAAAATAGTTTCATACTTACAGCAGCAACAACTCCAGAAGTTACTTGGAATTCATTGATTGGTAGTGATGTACAGTTACAATTTTCTTATTTTGAGCAATTTAATACAGATCCTACTGAAACATGGTATTACAATACTAATTCCAATTCATCTTTATTCACCATATCAGGTTCGAATGGTTCTATGGTTATACCTTCTGTAGATTCATTTTCTAATGCTTCCACAATGCACTATAGGATGAGAGCAATTAACAATAATCAAGTTGGTTTATGGGAAGTAGGATACTTCCATTTACCTGAACATAATGTTACAGATAATGGCGATGGCACCGCTAGTTTTACTTTCACATATGATTCATTGAACATAAGTGAAGATACGATTGAGGATACATTTGTAGATTCTACAAACAATATGCGTAATTCGAATATGGGTTCAGACACATTCATGACCGTTGGTGCGAGTTCAAATTATGTACAACATGGATTGATTAGACTTAATTTGGACAATATTGGGATGAGAACAAATACTTCAATAGTTTCTGCAACATTGAATTTAGCACGCAATACATATTCTGGTTCTTCAAATATAAGCGTACATATTATGGATAATGATGTTTGGACTGAAGATGAAGTGACTTACAGGAAATATGATGGCGTTAACAGTTGGGAAGATGGTGGAAGAACTCAGTCCATGTCTATTGATGTTCTTGCCGGGGATCAGTCATCTAGTAATTTTGAATTCAATATAACTTCTGCAATTCAATTGTGGCTAGATCAATCTGCAAGTGGATCTATTGATAATGATCTCGAACTATTATTGTCGGGTTATACATATGGTAGAGATGTAAGTTCTACAACATCAGTATCTTTTGAAACTACAGATGCAAACTCTAACACCCCTTCGATTTCAATAACCTATGCTAATGGAAGCGGTGTTTCTCCAGTAGCGCCCTCACATTTATCGCCACTTGATGGCCATCCAGTTTGGAATTTGAGTGTAGATAATTTAACTGGAAATACTACTCCTGTCCTGGAATGGGATACATCATCAGTTGGAAGCAACGATCTACTTTTACAATTATCATCTGATCCAGAGTACAGAGACATAGTTGCAAGTTTCGATACTTTAGTTGATAATGAATTCACACCAACAACAGGTAATTGGACACCTAGTGGTACAAATTCTTTGGAAAAGGGAGTATTGTATCATTGGAGATTAGCACAGAGGGATTCTTCAGGGCACTTAGGTTGGTGGGAGACATCTTCGTTCCTAATTTCGAATCTTGAATCTGAGTATTTGGGCGGTAGTGATCATGAACTTAGATTAAGACATGGTAATGCTACTACAGCTGGAGACGCACCTATTTGTGCTGACACATGGTTTGAAAGTGGTTCTGTATCTAGTAACTATAACGATGAAGAATATCTTCAAATTTCATATAATACAGGATTTGGAACTTCAGAAGCAACTACCGTTATGGGTTGTGATTTAGTTAGCCATTTGATACCAACAGGTTATGCGGTAAAGAATGCGACATTAAGCGTCAAGATAGATTCAAATTCTGCACCGAGTAATAATCCAATAATTGGAGTATGGGAGAATCTACAACATAATTGGACCGAATCTGGGGCAACATGGAATTCATACGATGGAACAAATAGTTGGGGTACATCAGGAGCTAAAGGTTGGGAACGTGCAGGATTGCTTGATTCCAAATCAATTGATTCTTCTTATTCGGCTGGAGATTGGATTGAATTTGATGTGACTCTTGCAGTTCAAAATGCAATGAGAGAGGACCGTAATGTAGATTTCATCATCAATATTTTAAATCGAGATGCAAATAGAGAATTGTTATTACAACCTAATCATGCAACATCAGCAAATCGCCCACAATTGTCGTTCGTATACGTTCCAGGTTCTGACGCTATTCCAAGCAATCCAACCCCGTCTCTTCCCGCAAATGGAAGTTGGTCTGTCGATTCAGGAATTGAAGTATCACCAAATACTGAGCCGACATTAGAATGGAATTTCAATTCAGGAAATGTCACAGTAGGTGGGTGGTCAGTTGAATTAGATACTACTCCTACATTTGATAGTGGGGACTTAATTGCAGCTACAAGTTGGAATTCAAATGGTTTTGATGTAGCAAATAATACTTACACTTTAGATCAAAGTCTAGATACTGGCAAGACATGGTACTGGAGAGTAAGGGCAACATCAGTAACTAATCAAATAGGTAATTGGTCAGACATGAACTACTTCTTGTTGCCAGATCTTACTACTTGGTCTATTGATACAAACACTGCAGCTGTTGAATTGCATCATAGAGAAGCAATGCCTAATCTTCAACTACCTAACTTTACAGATGCTTGGGTTGGTGACTCCACCTCAGGATCACATTCTTCTTCATCAACTATGGTTGTTGGATCAAATACAGGGAATAAAACAGGTTTAATGAAAATTCCATTAACTGAATTACCAAATCCACAAAATGCTCATATTAGTGGTGCGGAATTGAATCTATATGCACAATTTGGCTCGTCTACTAACAATTTTGTATCAGTACATCCAGCATTAGTTAGTTGGAATTCAAGCGCTAATGGTACAACCTATGATGGAATTAACAATTGGAGTTCGTCTGCAGGAATGGGTCTGTCAGATAGTGGTTATATGTCTGATATAGTAAAAGGCGTATCAGCAAATTGGATGAATTTTGATGTAACTCAATTAGTGCAAGAATCATTTGCTAGAGGAGACACACATCTTTCATTGATTATCAAAGGTTCAACTGGTGAAGGCGAGACAGTTTTCACCTCTACAGAAGGATCTGCAGCAAATAGACCATGGTTAAATTTGACTTGGTCTACAGGTAATGCGTCCCTTCCAGAAGTATCGGGAACTAATTCATTCCCTGGTAATAATCAGATAATGTGGGACACATCTACACATGCTTTACTTCCAAGTGGTAATCCGACATTTACTTGGTCACATTCTAATTCTTCTACTATAGATGATTGGAGAATTACATTGTGGAATGATCATACAAATCCTAGAGCGGGTTGGACTATTCATGATAGTAGAACTTCAAATTCTGGATGGGATTTAACTAATCTTTCTTGGACTAGTCCAAATAATCTTTCAGCAGGAGGAAGCTATGCATGGTTTGTAACTCCTATTGTTAATGACATAATTGGTGCTAAGAGTGTTGATACAGTGTTCCATATACCTGAATCTACGGGTAATAGTATAAATTCAACAGATGCTGAAATAAGCGTTCAGCAAGGTCAACTTGTTAAAGGAATTAATTATCCTGATATTTTCTTAGATACCTATCTGGATACGGGAGCAACGGCAGCAACATATTCGAACAGTGAATATCTAATGATTGGTCGTTCTGCATTTTCAAGTAGCTCAAGTTATGAAACTATTTCATTAATGAAGTTGAATTGGTCAAGTCTTCCAATACCTGGCTCATATGAATTTTTAGAAGCAACAATAGAATTAACAAAAACCAGTGGCGGCAATGTCTATGAAGAAGATTTGGATATTACTATCTGTCAGATGATTGATGATTGGAATGAAAACGCTTCAGCATCAAGTACAGGTTTAGCAACAGTTCCAAACGCAACTAATGGGTCTACTATAGGTTGGTCTAATTCTCCTTGCGATATTTCATTTGAATCATCTACAATTGGGTATGATGAAAATGTACTATCAATTGATTTGACATATGCAGTTCAACATGCACATGCTTCTGGATTGACAGAGATTAGTATAGCATTGGTAGATTCCACAGGTACACTTGAAAACTGGCAGTTTGCCTCCTCAAATTATGATGTCGATGAATCTAAAAGGCCGGAGTTAAGTCTTAAATGGAGGACTGGTACTCAATGGCTGCCCAATAATGCTAGTGGGTTTAGCCCAATTAGCGGCTCAACAATGTGGAATTATTCGGCCTCAATCCCTGAAGGACTAGATCAAATTCAAATGAACTGGAATAGTACTGTAAATAATCAAACTAAGTGGGTAATCCAAACGTCATTAAGTCCTTATTTTTCAGAAATTGACAACTTATGGACACAAGATATGAGCGATTCAAGTACATACAATGGTACATGGGACTTGACAAATTTATCTTATACTACACCTTCATCAATGAATTGGGGTGATTATTGGTTATATTGGAGAGTTAGGGCTGAACAAGATCATCGCTTAGGTGAATGGTCTGCTGTTAGTAGTTTCCGTGTGCCAGGTACTCATGGTGTAGATGATGGAACAGGCAACATCACTTTGGATCTATACCAAGGTTCGGTGTTTGAAGAAAGTGATTATTTGCCCTCTGTTCCGGATTCCACAATTGATGATACAAATCCGAATAGCACATATGGTTCCTCATCTCTATTAGAATTAGGAATTAATAGTGCAGGTTCAGGAGAGTCGAGAATTGTAATCGAATTCGACTTGGGAGACTTACCTTTCCCAGTGGCTATGACTCCTACAGGAGCTTATTTGAAATTATACAGGCAAAATTCAACAGGAACTTCTTCACAAACAATTAGTGTTCATTCATGTTCATCATTCAATGAAAATAATGTGTCATGGAATAATGCTCCAACTTGTTCTTCTTCTGAAATAACGAGGACAACAATGTTCGTCAACCCTGTTCAAGATTGGCAGGTTTGGGATATAACTTCACTTGCTCAGTCTAATGTGGCTAATGGAAGTAAAACACTAACTGTTATGCTGAAAAGTGTAGGTAATCCTCTTACTGCAAATACATTCTATAGTAGCGATTATTGGAATGAGAGTTTACGTCCAAAGTTAGAATTCGAATATGTCGATAATGTGAACGGTACGCTACCTCCTGCACAACCAGTATTGACTTATCCCCCAGATGGTGCGATTTTGTATAATACATCGGAATGGAATCTAACTAGTATGGAAAGTCCACAATTAACTTGGAACCCAGTTACAAATGCTACTGGCTATATTGTTACAATTGCAGATGAGTTAAGTGTTACAAAGTATTATTCTTGGGATCAACAAGGTCTTGAAGTTATCAATGGGACTACCTTTACTTTCCCAATGAATTTGTTCTCTGGTTCAGTTTATACTTGGTGGGTTCAAGCAATAAATGGAAGTATTCCAGGGCCTGCATCAAGTAGGAGTACTTTTGGTATTGGGGCGCCAGTTTCAAATTCTTATAATGGCGATCATACTTGGACATACAATTTCCAAACAGGTAATGAGATTCCAGACTTAGGTCATACCAACATTAGGGATTCATACATGGGTAGTGGGAATCCTAATTCAACTCACGCATCTGATAAATTGCTTATTGGGAATGGTTGTGAAGGTTCATCTACAGAATGTAGAGTAGTATTTGCATTAGATAATAGTCAAATCCCATTTCCATCGAGTGCTAAAGTTCATTCTGCTTCTGTAATGCTTACAGTATCTGATGAAACATGGAATAATATAGGCTCAATGACACTTAGTGTACATCGGGTGTTGACAAATAATTGGACACATACTGGTTCATCTTGGTCTAGTTCGGGAATCAATACATGGTCACTACCAGGTATGGGAGCCGGGGTTGAGTATGAATCAACACCGATATCAATAACAACTGTAGCTGCAGGTCAACCTGAGATTTGGCTTGATATAGGCCATCCAAATATGTTGATTGACGGAGATCACACATGGATTATAATCGCTAACATGTCAAGTATTGGAGATGCATTTTTAGAATTATATTCCAGCGAATCAAGTCTTGAAAATAGACCACTAGTTCAAATCAATTATACTAATGTTGACTCGATATTGATCTCACCTTCAAGCTCAACAACTGATGCTGACACTACAGTACAGTTTTCCCATATTCTAAATGATGCTCTAGGTGCAATGGTTAGTGAAGATGTAAATTGGAGTGTTAGTAATGGAAGTATTAACTCAACAGGTCTATTCATCCCAACTCATGCTGGTGTGCATACAGTCAAGGCATGCTTTGGAGTTATTTGTCAAACAGAACAAATAACAGTTACACCCGGTGCTCCTGTAACGCTAGTTGTACCAAGTAATAATGCAGCAATTACTGCAGACGAAACATACACAATAGTTGCCGAAATAATTGATCAGTATGGAAATATAGTCCCAGGGCAAACCATAACATATACGCCGACAAATGGATCAATGGTTGGTTCAACATTCTACCCCTGGAGTACAGGTGTTCAAACTATTGTTGTTGAATGGGGAGGCCAAAGTATCGATGTCATAATCGCAGTTTCTGGCGGTTCTCCTACACATTATGTAACTACAGGATGTGAAGGTGAAATTTCAGCAGGAACCGCTTGTACATTAGTGTGGACGCTTCATGATCAATTTGAAAATGAACTTGATATTTCATTGGGTGGCGGAATTACTTGGACTGTTACTGGAGGAATATTTAGTGAAACAAATGGAACCTATTGGGCTCAATCAGTGGGCGAGCATAGTATTTCTATGGCATCAACAGGTGGTATCAGCCATGTGGTTAATTTCACAATTGTTCATGGAGTGATGGCATCATTAGAAATCGTAGTTAGCGAAGAGTATGTTACAGCAGATGATATTGTTTGGCTAAATACAACAAGAATTGATGTGATGGGTAATCGGTTACCGGTTGAATTACTACCAGAAAACTGGTCAATAAGTGATGGTGAAATTTTTGCAGGTTCACCTACAGAATGGCACGCTGAAGCAGTAGGTTCTTCTTACATTACAGGACAATATGCAGGAATCTCCACAATGGTCACAATACAAGTTTCTAAAGGTCAAATCACCGGTTTAATTATGCTAATTTCAACAGTTGATTCAACAAATACAACACATAACATGACTGCTGATGATGAAGTGCAGGTGAAAATCAGAGCTCATGATTCTGATTATAACAAATGGTCTGAAAATGTTGTTTGGCGTATTGATCATCCAACTCCAGGTTTTGCAATACAAAGTTTACTAGATGAAACATATGGTTCATCTACTGATTTTTCACCAATACGTTCAAGCAGTGAAAAATACAGATTATTTGCAACTTATACTGATAATTCAACATTAATTGAAGTATCATTATACTTTTTAGTTAGCCATGGTGAACTAGCATATGTAAATCTCTCAGATACTAGGGAATCAATACTCATTGATGCTGATGATCACCATGATTTCGTTCCACAGCTAAGTGATTCTGAGGGTAATGAAATTGATCCTAGTATTGTTTCATACCGATTAACTAAGGTTGGAGATGAAGAATTTGTGAGTCAAAATATTACTTCACAGATCGTAGATAATGAATATGGAATTGGTCATTGGGAAGCAACAGAAGTAGGAACTTGGGAGATTACTGTTTGGGCTAAGGATAGTTTTGACGATGAGTATTCCCGTACTGTTACAATAACTGTAATGCATGGGGCGGTAGTAAGTCTAAGTTTAGACGGCAGTGCTCCTACTGAAATTGCAGGCAATGTGCTTAATTTGCAAATCAATGGTACCGATTCAGATGGAAATACATTCCCTCAAACTGTAATTTGGAGTGAATATGGTTTACCCGTTCCTCCAACTACAATCGAAGGAACCAATGGCGCATATAATTGGAGTGCCAGTGTTGCAGGCCTACACACTTTCACTTACAGATCGCCAAATGGAGTATTAGGTACATGGGAAGTAAATGTAAGTGCTCATTACAAGGTTGATACAATAGTGTTAACTGTTTTATCAGAAA
>MDSZ01247881.1_pt1 | contig 12018 bp, 15 predicted proteins | sample 811201 | NCBI WGS metagenome assembly MDSZ01 (sample SAMN05326647, study PRJNA326480) | marine metagenome | isolation source: seawater | place: Indian Ocean: North | collected 2010
ATTTTAGTAAAAAACGGTTATTTAAAACTTCAATATATACCTATTAATTTTAGTTATTTAGGAATAATAAAAGAGCACGAAAATATATCAAATTTGATATTTAAAAAAAAACATTTACTTTTCTACTACTCAGTATTTCCAAATTTTTACAAATTGTTTTTAAGTAAAGAAACTAAATTGCTTTTAAAGATTTTTTATTTAAATGAAAAATTTATTTTAAGAGATTTAAATAAAATCTTTAAAAAAAAAAAATTAAACGAAATCATTAGCTCATCGCTAGTAAAAAAAATCAAAAATAAATATCAATTTTCTTTCAGTTTCGTCCCCTTTGAAAAAGATATTTTCATTAGAGACAGCTATAAAGAATATACAGGATGGTTTGATCCAAAAATTAAAAAAAATAGAGTTTGGATAGGAGCTGATTCTATAATGTTTATTCGATTTATAAGAAAATATCTAAATATTTACAAATTTAATAATGTTTTAGAGATTGGCTCGGGAACAGGAATAGTGATTTCTTTTTTATCTAGAAATGTAAAAAAATGTGAAGGAATTGAAATTAATAATAGAGCTTTGGAATTTTCAAAAACAAATATTATATTAAATAAAATTAAAAATACTAAAATTTATTATTCAAATATTTATTCCAAAGTAAAAAAAAAATTCGACTTGGTTATCGCAAATCCCTGGTTTGTGAACCTAGAAAAAAAAGGTCTTGAGGAAGTACCACTCATAGTAAGAAATCTGGAAAAAGTTTTAAATAAGAATGGAGTATGTTTAATCTTAATGAATTCATATATTATTAATAACTCTGATACTATAATAAAGTATTTAAAATCTTTAATTAAGATAAAAAAATACGATATAAAACTTTATTCAAATGGTTGTTTCTATGAGTTTGCAAGATATAAAGATTATAAAAAATTTAATGTAGATTATGTTATATCTTATACAGTGGAAATCAAAATCAATGGTAAGGGAAAATTACAGATATACCAAACGCCATTTCTAAGAGCTTTTAGAGATTATTTTTTTATAAAATTTATGAAATTTTTTAATTGGTTGCAGGGCTAAGATTTGAACCTATGGTGATTTAATTACTTGTAAAAGCGAAAAAAACTTCATGTAAATTGCTCTGTTCCTTTTCATTTATTTTTTGGTTGCGGGGGAAGGATTTGAACCTTCGACCTTCAGGTTATGAGCCTGACGAGCTACCAGACTGCTCCACCCCGCGCTAATATTTTAAGCTTTTTTTATATTTATAGCTTGAAGTTTATCTTTTTCCTCTTTTATATCAAATTGAATTTTTTGGTTTTCTTTTAAAACCCTTAATTTTGAGTTTTCTAAACTTGAGACGTGTAAAAAAATGTCCTTTTCTGTTTTTTCATCAGTTATAAAACCATATCCTTTTTTTGAATTAAACCATTTTATTTTTCCAAATGGCATAGTTACCTCCATAAATTAAAATTAAATTCTATTTTTTAGCTTTTGGAGTTTTTTAACTCTTTTGATTACTTCAGTTCTAATTCTTTTTTTCTTTTCTGAGGGTTTCTCATAATTAGATTTCATCTTCATGATTTTAAAAAATCCCTCTTTTTGAAGCTTTCTTTTTAAAACTCTTATAGCTTGTTCAACGTTATTATCTTTAACTTCTATTTTAATAAATACCTCCAATTTGGTAGTTTGTTAACATTATAGTAATATATTGTCCATATTCTTAATTGTAATCAAAAATTTACTCTTTGTTATTGACTAAATTTTCTTTGTGAGCTCTCTTTTCCTCTCTAATTTTCATTTTTTTTTCTCTTTCGACTCGCCTTTTAGCTTTGCTAAGAGCTTTTTCAAAATTTTCCTGAGTACATAGAGATAAAATAACGGGGTCCCTTGGTTTGAGACTTGAGAAATTCCAATAACTTCTTTTTCGTATTAGTGAAACAGTTCCTTTTGTACTGCCAACTAATTTTGATATTTGCCCGTCGGTTAACTCTGATGCATTTTTACATAACCACAGTATAGCATCCGGTCTATCCTGTCTCTTAGATAAAGGCGTATATTTTGGTTTTTTTCTCTCATTAACTTTCACATCTTCTGCTCTTTTTATAAGTGTTAAATTCTTATTAGGATCTTTTGAGCAAGTATCGATTTCTTCCCTTGAAAGTTGGCCCGCTAGAATAGGATTGTAAGCCTTAATGCCTTTAGCAACGTCTCCGTCAGCAATCCCCTTAACCTCTAGTTCGTGTAAATCACAAAAGTTTGCGATTTGCTTAAAAGTAAGTGTTGTATTTTCTACAAGCCAAACCGCCGTTGCTTTTGGCATAAATGGAGTTCCAGACATATTTTATTTTTTTTCCCTTAGCTTGCTATATTTCTTATTGTATTTACTTACTCTCCCTTTGTCTAAAATTTTTTGAGATCCCCCTGTCCAAGCAAAGTGTGACTTTGGATCGACGTCAAGTCTTAAGGTATCATTTTCTTTACCCCAGGTCGACATAGTTTCAAATTCACTTCCATCAGTCATAACGACTTTAATTTTATGGTAGTCAGGATGTATTTTTTTTTTCATCTGGCGATTTTTATATTATATAGCTGTTTTACTCAATATTTTTTTTCATAATAGTGTTGTATAATTCCTCATGAATTATAGAGTTTGATGCAATAATATCATTTTTATTAGGCAATGAATTATCATTATTAATTAAATCTACAAAACCACCTGCTTCTTTTAGAATTATCTGACCAGCAGCAATATCCCAAAAATTTAAATCTTTTTGCCAAAAGCCATCAAATCTTCCACACGCTACATACGCTAAATCAAGAGCTGCACTACCAAATTTTCTTATAGGTGCGTCTACTTTATTAGAAATATCCTTATATTCATTAAAAATATATTCTCTATTTTTGTTGTTATTTTTAGGACCGCCAGTTACTAAAAAAGATTCTTTCATTTTTCTTTTTTTAGAAACCCTTATTCTATAATTATTTAAAAATGAGCCATTTCCTTTTTCAGCTGCAAAAATTTCATTTTTGATTACATCAAATATTATTCCTGATTTTATCTCGCCGTTTTCCTCGTAAGCCACAGATATAGCAAAATGAGGAATACCATTTAAGAAATTTAAAGTTCCATCTATTGGGTCAACTACCCACCGTTTAGAAGAATTCTTTTTCATTTCTCCCACTTCCTCACTTAAAATTCCATAATCTTCATTTCCTTTTAGCAATTCAGTGATAATTATTTTTTCTGTTCTTTTATCAGCAGAAGTTACAAAATCTCCTGGACCTTTGGTTGAAACTTGAAGTTTTTCTACTTCCCCAAAATCTCTAATCAAACCTTTAGATGCTTTCAAACAAGCTTTGTACATTATATTCATTTGTGGAGAGTTAAGCCTCATGACTAGTTAGCCTTTTTTACATACTCAAGTTTTTTTGTATCAATTATGATTTTCTCTCCACTTTCAATGAAAGGTGGAACTGAAATATTCAATCCGTTATCTAAAGTTGCAGTTTTATAAGATGATGCAGCTGTTTGACCTTTTACAACTGCCTCAGTTATTTTTACTATACACTCAATATTTTTAGGAAGTTCAATTGCAACTGGATTTCCCTCTAGAAATAAAATATTAACCTCCATATTCTCTTTTAATAATTTAAAATCATTTTTTATGAGATTTGTTGAAAGAGAAATTTGTTCAAAATTTTTATTTTCCATAAAAAAACAATTATTTTCATCATTGTATAAAAAGTTAAATTTTTTTTCTTCCAACTCAGCTTTTTCAACAGTCTCACTTGATCTAAATCTCTCGTTTAATTTTGTCCCTTTTATAACATTTTTTAATTCCACTTGATTAAAAGCTCCGCCCTTTCCAGGTTTCACATGTTGGACTTTGAGAACAGTCCAAAAATCTTGCTTATGTTCAATTATCATACCAACTTTAATTTCATTTGTAGAAATTTTCATATTAAAATTTTCTAATTGCTTCGTGTGGTTTTAAAATGCGGTTATTCCAAATATAACTTGATAATGCAATATAATTCGCTCCATGATTTAAAAGTTTTTTATAGTTTTTATTAGTAATTCCACCAATTGCTACTATAGGAACATTTAATTTTTTTTTTGCCCACTTTAAAGTATTTATATTAGATAATTTAGCTTTGGGTTTTAATTTAGATTTAAAAAAAGATCCAAGAGCTACATAGTTCGCATTGTATCTGACAGCTCTTTTACACAGATTTTTTGAATTGTGGCATGTTACACCAAAAACTTTATTTTTGAGTTTATTTTTAGCAGTGGCTAAATCGTCATCTTTCTGTCCCAGATGACACCCATCAGCATTAATCTTGTTCGTCAAATTTATGCTGTCATTGATGATTAATTTCACTTTATATTTTTTCGTCAAAATTTTTATTTTTTTTGATATTTCTATAATCTTATTCCTAGGGGTATCCTTCAGTCTAATTTGAAAAAACTTTACTTTTTTTGTTTGAAAGACCTCTTCAAGATTTTGATAAAAATTTTTATGTATTTTGTTAGGAGAAATGAGATAAATAATTTTTTTCAATCTATTACGCAACTTTTTCTAAATCTTCTGACCATTGCCCATTAGTTGAAAGACCATTCATTTTTGCTCGATGATTAAAAACTTTTTTAACTAAATCTAAATTATCCATAGAATTCGCCCAAGTTTTCAATGCTGTTTGTTGTAATGCTCTTCCATAAGAAAAAGTAAAATTAAATTTCGTCTTATTAATTTTATTTATTTCATTTAAATTATTGGTTGCCTCAATTTCACTTTGCCCTCCCGAGAGGAATGCAATTCCAGGCACTTCATTAGGAACATTATTTTTTATACATTTTAAAGTTTTTTCAGCTATCTCCAGCGGTGAACTTTTTTTTTTAAAGCTAGAACCAGGTACTACCATGTTTGGTTTTAAAACTGTTCCTTTAAGTATAACTTTATGTAATTTTAACTCTTTATAACACTCTTCCAAAACTCTACTTGTAACATTATAGCAATCATCTATAGAATGTTCTCCATCCATTAAAACTTCAGGTTCAACTATAGGGACCATATTTGCCTCTTGAACAAGGGCAGCATACCTTGCTAAAGCATGAACATTTGATTTAACACATTGCATACTAGGCAAACCGTTTGATATTGAAAAAACTGCTCTCCATTTTGCAAATCTCGCACCAAGCTTATAATACTCTATCATTCTATCTCTTAGACCGTCTAACCCCTCAGTAATTTTTTCGTTATTTGAACCAGACAAAACCTTGGCACCTTTATCAACTTTAATACCTGGAATTGAACCATTTTTTTTTATTAACTCTGGAACACTTAAGCCAGAGCTTGTTTTTTGTCTAATTGTTTCATCATACAAAATCACACCGCTAATATTTTCCTTCATAGATTTTGCAGAAAATAAAGTTTCTCTGAAGTTCAATCTGTTTTTTTCGTTACTTTCCACACCAACACTTTTTAATCTTTTTTCCATTGTCCCTGTGCTTTCGTCGGCAGCTAGTATTCCTTTACCTTTTGAGACCATTAATTTTGCAATTTCTTCTATATTCATTTTTTTATTTTTTTAAGACTTTTATAGCAGGCAGTTGTTTGCCTTCAAGAGATTCTAAAAAAGCCCCTCCAGCTGTTGATAAATGAGAAAATCTCTCAATTATGGGCATATTTTTGAGAGCAGATATTGTATCTCCTCCTCCAACAACAGATATTAAAGATTTTGAATTAGTTTTCTCCACAATTTTTTTTGCAATTAGTTTTGTACCCTCTTCAAAGTTTTTATTTTCAAAATATCCTGCAGGGCCATTCCAAAATACTGTCTTAGCGTAATCAATCTTTTTAAATATTTTATTAAGTGTATTTTTGCCTATATCTAAAATTATGTCATCAGAATTGATTTCTTTCAAGACTTTATAATAAGATTTACCATTATAACTGTCAGATATATTACAATCTACCGGTAGTGTTAATTTACAATTAGACTCCTTAGCATCTTTGTATATATCATCAATAATTTCTTTTACGTCTTTTTCTACTAATGAGGAACCCACATTATATCCATGATAAAGAAGAAAATTATTAGCCATTGCCCCGACAATAATTAATTCATCTGCTAATTTAACTAATTTTTTAAGTATATTGATTTTTGTCGAAACTTTTGCTCCCCCAATAATACAAACAACCGGTCTTTTTTTATTTTCTAATATCATATTTATGGAGTCTAACTCTTTTTTAAGATAAGGCCCCCCGTAACTATCTATAAATTTTGTTATATTGTGAAGAGAGGCTTGTTTCCTATGCGAGCAAGAAAATGCCTCATTAATAAATAATTCACCACACATGGATAACGTTTTGGCAAAACTTTCATCATCCATTTCCTCTTCTTTATGAAAACGAATATTTTCTAAAAAAAAAATCTCCCCTGAATTAATCTTTTTTGTTTTTTCAATTATTTCATTATTTATTTTATCTTTGTAGAAATAAATTTTGGTATTAAATATTTCAGAGAAATATTTAAATACTGGCTCCAAAGACATTTTTTGTATAACTTTACCTTTCGGTCTACCCAGGTGGGAAATAACAATAATTTTTGCTTTACTTTTAATAAGATGATTTATTAAAGGTTGTATTACTTTAATCCTCGTTTTATCTTGAATGATAGTACCTTTAAGTGGTACATTTAAATCCAATCTTACGATTACTCTTTTATTTTTAATATTTAAATCTTTTGTGAAAAACTTTAATTCACGCATTTCTAATTATTAATTACGAATTTTTTCCTGAATGATTGCAACAATATTATCACTAGTCAGTTTGAAGTTATTAAATATTTCCTTGTAGGGTGCACTTTTACCAAAATTATCTATACCAATCGAAATATCTTTTGGAGAGACATATTTTTTCCAACACATTACACTTCCTGCTTCAATAGAAACAACAAGACCTTCTGGCTCAATAAGTTTATTTCTATAGTCTAACGGCTGGTTGTCAAATATTTCTTGGCATGGCATAGATATAACTTTAGACTCAATATTTGACGATTTGAGTTGATTTTGAACATCAAGAGCTAAATCTACTTCTGATCCTGAAGCTATCAGGGTAACTTTACTATCATGCGAGGTTATATTTATTTGGTAAGCACCAAACGAGGATTTATTAGTTTCGTTAATATTTTTACTTATATAATTTAATTTTTGACGAGATAAAATAATTGCACTAGGCCCATCATTAAGAAGAGCTAGCTCCCAACATTCTAATGTTTCATTCATATCTGATGGTCTAAAAACTTTTAAATTAGGTATAGCTCTCAATCCTGTTAATTGTTCAACAGGTTGATGTGTCGGTCCATCTTCACCTAAACCAATAGAGTCATGAGAAAAAATATAAATAACTTTAAGTCCCATTAGAGCAGATAGTCTAATAGATGGCTTGCAATAGTCTGAAAATATTAAAAAAGTTCCGCCAAATGGAATGATATTTTTATATAATGCTAAGCCATTCATTATTGAGGCCATACCATGCTCTCTCACACCGTAATGCAAATAATTACCAGAAAAATTTTTATGATTTATTATTTTTGAGAAAGAAGTTTTTGTATTATTTGATCCACTCAAGTCAGCAGACCCTCCAATTAATTGAGGAAGAAATTTTGTTAATTCTTCAATTGTTTTCATGGAGCATTGTCTTGTAGCAAGTATAGGTTTTTCAGAGTTAAATAATTTCTTTTTATTTAAAATAAAATCTTTTAAATTTTCTTTATTAATTTCAGCATTAAACTCATTAAGTTCTTGTTTTTTTTTAGAATTTTTTTCTAAAGCATTTTGCCAAATCTTTTCACTTTCCTCGCCTTTTTGGCCGATTTCTCTCCAAGCATTTAATATGGACTCTGGTAAAGCAAACGGTTCGTAATTCCATTTAAGTTTTTTTCTAACTAATTTTATTTCATCTTCTCCTAGTGGTGATCCATGGGAAGAAGATTTTCCTGATTTATTTGGTGATCCGAAACCTATTATAGTTTTACAAGATATTAAGGTAGGCTTCCCCCCTTTTCTTGCTTTGCTTATTGCAGAGTTAATTTGTTTTTCATTATGACCATTTATTTCAATAAAATTCCAACCATAAGACTCAAATCTTTTTTTATAATTATCTGAAACACTTAATGAAGTTGATCCATCAATTGAAATTTTATTGTTATCAAAGAATACTATTAAATTTTTTAATCTTAAGTGGCCCGCTAAGCTCATAGTCTCATGACTTATACCTTCCATTAGATCTCCATCGCTTGCAAATACATAGGTTTTATGATCGATTATTTTTGACCCAAATCTTTTTTTATAAATTTCCTCTGCTATTGCCATACCTACCGCATTCCCTAAGCCTTGACCTAAAGGTCCTGTAGTTGTCTCTATACCCGATCCTTTTACGTACTCAGGATGTCCTGCACAAATTGAATTTAACTGTCTAAAATTTTTAATATCTTCTAACTTAACACTTTTATAACCCGTTAAAAAAAGCAGTGCGTAAAGTAGCATTGAACCGTGTCCCGCAGATAAAATAAATCTATCTCTATTTAACCAATCGGGATTTTTTGGATTAAACCTGAGGTGGTATTTGTATAATACCGTTGCAACATCTGCCATACCCATTGGCATACCCGGATGACCAGAGTTTGCCTTTTGAACAGCGTCAACCGACAAAAATCTTATGGCATTAGAAAGTTGATTAAGTTTTATTTTCACCGTTTAAATACGTATATAGACTTCAACGCGTTATATCAATAATATGATATAATTTTAGAATGTATAAATTTGAAAGAAAAGAAAAAAACTTGTTTAAGCTTATAGAAAAAATAAGCAACTTGAGCCTAAGTTATTCACATAGCGACGAAGATAAAGAAAAAATCATATCAGAAAGAGATCAAATTAACTTAGAAAAAAAAAGGATAGAGAAAAAAAATCAAGAACTAATTAAGGAACATAGAATGATCAAACAAAAACTTTTAAATTTACAAAGCGAGATTAGTAAAAAATCTGATTTAGAGGATAAATTTAATCAGGATATAAATGAGTTGACACAAGAAACAGAATATTTAGTTAATGAGATAGAAAAATGGCGAATGTAAATATAAAATTTAATGGAAAAGATTATCTTCTTTCTTGTGATGATGGACAAGAAGAAAAATTAAAGGAGCTAACTTTATTTTTAGATAAGAGATATAGCGAATTAAAAGATAATTTAGGCAATATTGGTGAAAACAAACTTTTATTAATTACAACGATCAAAGTGATAGATGAATATTTCGATATAAAAAACAAAGTTTCTGATCAAAAAAAGAGATTAGAAAATTTGAGTGAAAAATTTTTAGAATTAAAAAATCTTGCAATTAAGTATAAAGACTCAAAAGATATTGAAATTGATAAACTAAATTCAGAGATCGATAATTTTAAAAAAGCTATTGAAGATAGCAATAATCTTTATGAAAATTTATTAGATAAAACTACAAAATCTTTAGAAAAAATAATTGAGAACTCCGGTTCTAATTCTAAGATTCAATAAATGCCGCAAAAATCACTTCTTAGACGAAGATTTTTTAATATAAGAAAAAACAAGTATTATGCAATAAAACCATCATTTTTCGGACCATTAATCAAATTTTTAAAAAAAATTCCAAAAGACTATATAAATCTTTCTATATACTCACCAATAAATTATGAGATAAATATTTTTGAAATCTGTAAAATAAATCTACCTAAAAATATTAAAATTTTATTACCAATTATATCTAATAAGGATGGTTTAAAGTTTTTTATATGGGAAAAATTAGAACCGCTAGGTGTAAATAAATACGGTGTTTTAGAACCGATATTCAAGGACAAAGCTGAGCAAATACCTGATGTAGTTATAGTGCCTTTATTAGCATTTGATGAAAAAAAAAATAGATTAGGGTATGGAAAAGGTTACTATGATAAATTTTTATACAGTCTTAAAAAAAAAAATAGAAAATTTTATTCTATTGGTGTTGCATTTTCTTTTCAAAAATATAAAAAATTACCTATTCATAAACACGATGAGAAACTAGATTATATTTTAACAGAAAAAGGCTTAATATAAATGAACATATTAATTTTAGGAGACATATTCGGGATACCAGGCATTAAAGCTATAAAAGATAATTTGGCAAAGATTATTGCAGAAAAAAAAATTGATTTTGTAGTTGTCAATGGAGAAAATGCAGCTGACAGCGGAGTAGGTATTACAAAAGAAAATACTTTGGACTTATTTGGATCAGGAGTAGATGTGATTACATCCGGAAATCATATATGGGATCAAAAAGAAATAATAGACCATATGAAAACTGAAGAGAGATTATTAAGACCTGAAAACTTAATTGATGGGCAGCCTGGCAAGGGTTATGGTTTTTTTAAATCAAAAAATAATAAAAAAGTAGCTGTAATTAACTTAATGGGAAATGTCTTCATGAAAAAGTGTCAAGATGTATTTGAAGTAGCTCAAAAAATTGAAAAAAAAGTTAAACTAAAACAAGATGCAGATTTTATAATAATTGATATGCATGGAGAAACTACTAGTGAAAAAATGGCTATGGGTCATTTTTTTGATGGTAAAGTGACTGCTGTTGTTGGGACTCACACCCATGTTCCAACCTCAGATTATAGAATTATGGAAAATGGTACAGCTTATCAAACAGATTTAGGTATGTGCGGAGATTATGACTCTGTTATTGGAATGAATAAACAAAATTCGATTAAAAGATTTTTCAAGGATATTTCGGCAAAAAAACATTTTCCTTCAGATGGTGAGGCATCAATATGTGGCTTAATTATAAAAGCGGACACAAGTACTGGTTTAGCAAAAAAAATTGACCAATTAATAATTGGTGGAAAATTAAAAGAAAAAAAATAATGGCTGGACATTCACATTGGGCAGGCATTAAACACAAAAAGGGCAGGCAAGACAAATTAAGGTCAAAACTTTTTTCAAAATTATCTAAAGAAATTACAGTAGCTGCAAAACTTGGCTCAAAAGATCCCAGTACAAATCCAAGATTAAGGTCTGCTATTCAATCCGCTAAAGAGTCAAATATGCCAAAAGACAATATTCAAAGGGCAATTAGCAAGTCAGAAAATAACCTTAATGAGAATTATCAAAATTTAAGGTATGAAGGTTTTGGTCCTTTCAATGTTAGTCTTATAATAGAAACTTTAACAGACAACAAAAACAGAACAGCTTCTAATATAAGAAAAATTTTATCAAGGAACGGAGGAAGGCTTGCAGAAAACGGCTCAACAAGTCACCTTTTTTTTAATTGTGGTGTAATACATGTCGATAAAAAAGAACTTACAGAAGAAAAAATTTTAGAATTTGCGATAAATTCTGGAGCTAAAGAATGTTATACTAGTAATTTGGTTTATGAGATCATTTGTGAAAAAAATAACTTTTATCAAGTTAAAAACGCTATGGAATCTAAGATTAATAAAATTTTATACTCTGGGATACAGTGGCGCCCCTATGACTATATTAAATTAAATGAAAATCAAAATGAGGATATTGAAAAACTTTTGGAAGAATTAGACGAAGATGAAGATGTACAGAGTATTTTTCTAAATAGTAATAGAAAACAGTAAAACATGCATACTATTATTGGAATAGATCCTGGATTAAGTGGAGCAATCTCTATTGTAAAAGGAGGAGATATTAAACTATTTGACATGCCTGTCATGTCAGAAGGTAAGAAAAATAAAAAACAACTCAATAGTTCACAACTAGTAAATATAATTAAAGATAATATAGATGATTTAAACAAAGCTACTGTTGTTGTAGAAAGAGTGAATGCTATGCCGGGTCAGGGAGTAACTAGTATGTTTAATTTTGGGCAAACTTTTGGAGCTATAAAGGGCATATGCGCAGCCTTGCAACTGCCTATTTTTTTTGTATCACCATCTAAATGGAAAAAACATTTTGAATTAATTAATTCCTCAAAAGA
>MDSZ01055488.1_pt1 | contig 12016 bp, 11 predicted proteins | sample 811201 | NCBI WGS metagenome assembly MDSZ01 (sample SAMN05326647, study PRJNA326480) | marine metagenome | isolation source: seawater | place: Indian Ocean: North | collected 2010
CGGTTACAGCGCCATCATCGGGTTCTCGGTCGCGCCTGAAGCGCTTACGCAGCCTGTCAATAAGCCATTACCAGTTGCCCTGTAGCTGCCTCGTAGGGAGGACTTCGCTCTGCGAATTTGCTCTTCGAGGGCGGCTCCCCAATCAAACTTGGCATTTTGAGAGCGATATCAATGCACATAGCAAATAAATACCTAGACGTGTGGTACTCGCGAGTCCGGTGTTTCCTGAGGGCAAAGAGTCTGTTGGGCCAGGTGCTTACCGCGGCTCTGCTACTTCCTCAGCTGAGTGTCGCGGAGAGTGTGTGGCCGGGCGCACAGTGGGCGCAGGCAGATCCGGCATCGCTCGGGCTAGACCGAGAGGCAATCTTAAAGCTGAGCGATGAAATTGAGGCCGGTCAGCACGGGAATATCGATTCCATGACCATCATCCGCCACGGGCAGGTGGCGTTTGAACAGCATTACGAGTGGGATTACGCGGCGCAATATGAGGGACTCAGCTATCCGAGTCCTCCACCTTGGGATTACCTCAATGCGGATGCTTATCCATTTCATGGCGGCACCGATCTGCACAGTTTGCAGTCGGTATCCAAGAGTGTGGTGTCGGCGCTGATTGGCATCGCGATTGAACGGGGTGAGCTGCCTGGTACTAACGCAACATTGGGTGAATTGCTGCCGCATAGAGCGTTTGCAGATCCTGCGACAAAAGACGTTACGCTTAAAAACGTGTTGACGATGACCGCTGGCATTGACTGGGAAGAGGACGTCTCCTACTTCAGCTTGGAGAATGACGCGACTGCGTCAGAAGCCTTAGATGATTGGGTCGGGTATCTCCTCTCAAAACCAATGACTGTAGAGCAGGGCGCGCTGTTCGATTACAACAGCGCCTCCAGCCAGGCGCTTTCAGAGATACTGGCCAGTGCAACGGGCGTTCCAACTAATGTCTACGCTGAGCGACATCTGTTTGGGCCTATCGGTATTCGCGAATATCATTGGAACAGTGCACCTGAAGGTCACACCAACGCTGGTGGTGGCTTATTTCTGACGTCGGCCGATTTGGCGCGCTTTACATGGCTCTATGCGCAAAACGGTGAGTGGCAGGGTGAGCAAATTATTCCAGCGGGCTGGATCGCACGGTCTAGTGCGTCTAGCATTCCGGTCTACGGGGATGACCCTGATGGCTGGGGTTATGGTTACCAGTGGTGGATCTATCGCCACAAAACTGCATTGGGGCCGAAGATGTACGGCGGCTGGGGTTGGGGAGGGCAGTTCCCGTTGATCGTCCCCGAGCTTGGATTGATCGCCGTTTTCACCGGATGGAACATTAAAGAGGATGCCCTCTATGCTTACGCCTTTGATTTGTTTTATGACCGCATCGTAACTTCAGTCTCTGCGCCTTAGTACTCGCCTCGTCGCTTTGACCAGGCGCAGCGGCAAGCGTTGCGCGCTATGCCGAGGCCCACCTGATAGCGTTCTCCACTAGCTTGCGATAATGCGGCGATGCATAGGTCTCCGGACCGTCGCCTGGCTGGAGGTAACAGATTCGGCTGTTGCCGTGTTGCTTATGCCAACCAATTAGCCTGCTGCCCTCTGGATGCGGCCAATCATCATTGCAGAACATCTCTCCAGTCACCGCGTGATGCGCGGAATAGAAATGCTCCCTATCAAAGGTGTAGTCACTGTTGAGCAGAGGCTGAATGTCATCCTCGAATACTTCATAAAGGTAAAGCTCGTCCGTCAGCGGAAAGGTATTGTCGAGATCTTTAGTGATCGGGTGCGATGAATCCAATACGCTGGCGTTGTGTGGCACTTCGTGCCGGTAGCCTGAATCGAGTACCGATCGACCTCTGCATTCGGCAGCCGTATAGAAAAATCGACCACCAATGACTTCGCCGTATTCAGGCCATAGCGGCCAGCCGGCAATGGCATGATGAAGAAATACCATGCCCTTGCCCATCTCGATGAGTTCCATGAACCCTTTTTTTAGCGCCTCTGTCGGTGCCACAAAGCCCGGCGGTTGTGTGCTGAAGTCAATTCCGGGCATGTCATAGAAGAGAAATACGTCCCAAGGTTCGGCGGCGTCTGGATTGAGAAACGCCTGCGATGCAGGCTGCTCCACAATCGTGTGTCGAATACCCTCGAAGGATTCGAATACGGCGGCAAAGGCGTCTCGCTCGAAGGGGTGACCTTTAACAGACACAAAAGCATTAAGAGGGCTGTGGTAGTCGATGATGCTCATTAAGATCTTTCAGCACCGGTGTTTCAAAAAGTGTTCAGTCAAAACAGATCTCCTTATTAGGATTTTCAGCTAGTCGGAGGCACTCGCCTGTCGCTGATGACCAGCCATAACAGAGATTTTCAATGGACTGTGTATTGATAGCACTGATGCATAGCGAGGCGCAGTCTTCATTTTGGTGACAGATTTCGCCCGCATCGGGCGTCGGTTTTGCACAGGACATAACCGTTACCGGCACCCGAGAGCTGGGTACCCATCTGCCTCCGGCCTCCCTACATTCAATAGCGGATTCGGAGGTCATATAGCGCTCGTCCAGTTTTGGGGGAATGACTCCATTTGAGCCTTGGGTAGGCATCGAGCTAGCGACCGCGATACATAATCCTATGACCAGTTTTAAACCGGCTTTTCTTTGCGAGTTACTACCGTCCAATTGGAGGATGTGCGTTGTCGCATATCAATGGGCGGGAGCGCAAGCCAGCTCCTGCGCCCAAGGCATCAGCAGGTCCGTCGTAATAAATATTTGACCAATCATCGTAATCAGAAAGCGTCCTGCTCAGTCCATCATTATTGACGTCTGAGGCCACCAGCCCTGCATCGATGGCGCCGCTGCGATTAAGATCCAGCTCGACATTACTGCATACGCCAATTGACTCGTCCAGAGCTGTCTCGTCTAAGTCGGCCCTGTTGCCTCTAGAAAAATCGATTCTTGCTCGGAGGCCAGCCGGTACCCCTGCATCAGCGATTGCGTCACCCGTGATGAACTTATTATTTTCGTCTGAGCAGTCTGGGCCGCACCCTCCACAGTCAATGTCAATACCCGCAAATTGAAAGTCATAGTTCATAACGGAGTTGTAGTTCGGTTTATTGTTGGTGTTCACATCGCCACCATGGCGAATGTTTAGGTTGTGTCCTAGCTCGTGAACGATTGTCGATGCAACGCTGTCGGGGTAGTAGTCAAACCACCAACTGCTGGTCACGATGAGATCATCACCTGGGAGCTCCGCGTACCCCGAGCTCTCTGTACCCCCGTCGTGATACTTGTGAGCGAAAATAGTGTAGTGGAAGTAGCCGACTCTATTGGCAGCAAAGTTATTTGACCGTTTTGTGATGAAATCGTTACCAAACACATCCTCAGTGAGGTTTCCGTTCGTATCGGCAATCTCATTACCCCCTGTGAAGAGTCCTCCTTGTCCATAATCCTGAATGATTTGAATGCCCGTAGACCCGTCGGGGTTGTTTACCGGCGCATTGGCGAATGCTTCCTCAACCCAACCCGCAACGGCTGCCGTGGGCCGGTGGTTATGAGGGGCATTGGAATCGGCGGCAACACTACTGTCGTACCACGTTTGGGTGTCGTCGCTGAGCCAGTCGTACTCCATCAAAATTGTTTTCTTTAACGGACTTGCCCCCATACCGGGCAAATCCAGTCCAGCAAGAGTACCCAAAACTTCGTCGCCGTCTAATATGCCGTCGCGGTCTGTATCCGCGTTGTTTGGATCTGTGCCGGTATCGGATGCTGAGACAAATAACCCAGTATTTGTCTCCTGGCAGTCGCCCAAACGATCGTTGTCGGAGTCTTTACTACACAGGGCGATTTCGGCAGCTTTGAAGAGGAGCCAGACAGGCAGCCCCTGCGACACAGTAGTTTCCTCTGAGAGAAATGTGGTCTCGGCGTTAGTGGCTTCGGCTTGAGCGCCAATAGGGCTGAAATTTGAGCCGACATTATTTGAGACGGTGCGAGAGGTTGGAACATAGGCAAATTCGGATGACCAACCTACGTTTCTGATAGAGATAAAGTGATCAACGAAATATACGGAGGGGTAGGCGGCGAGAGTTATTGATTTACTCAAAAGCAGGAGTGCGGTTAATACGTAAACTCTCACCTCAACTGCCTAATGTCACTGAGCAGCGCACAGTGCTATGTCAGTCAATGAATCCCCGGAGATTCCATGGTGGTGTTCGCCAAAACTCCGGTCGTAAAACAATTTTTTCAGTCTTTGCAGGGCTGAAAGACCAAAAGTTATTTTGGTCTGGGTTACGTGATCGTAGCGCTCTATTGTGCGCTCAAGGAGTGCTGGCTTCATGCAGCAACCAGATGGGCAAGCCGCCAGCTAACGGCGTGAGTATGTCTGTGGGGTCCGATGCGATGCTGGTGCCCACAGAATTGGTGGCTGTCACTGTACAGGTGTAGTCCTCTCCAGCGGCAAGGTCGGGGACTGTAATGGACGTGCTAGCGCTCGAAGCGTTTACCGTGTCGCCGGCCGAGTCTTCGCATATCGCATCGTAGCTGGTAATTGTTGCACTGCCCTCGACGGCAGAGGCTGTAAGAATGATCTCGCCCAGACCTGCTTCGGCTTCTGTGATTTCTGCGTAAAACGGCTCACCTCCACTGCAGTGGAAAGTAGCGCTCAGCATCGTGTAGCTGAACTGCCCGAAAACGTTGCCCTCTTCGGGATTAAGGCTGATTTGTCGAGGGTAGGTTACCGGGGCTCCCGACACGTCAAAAGCCAGATCCCACGAAATTGTCGCTCCGTCTGCATAAGTTTCTCCTGCTGGCGCAGTCCTAAAGTAGAGATCCCCCACATCAAAGCCGTAATTCTCAGTTAAATAAGGATTTGCGCCTTGAGGTCTAGGAACCCAAGCTTGAAGGGTCTCCGCCATCGAGAGCGCACTGAAATCGACATCTCCGCCAGCATCGTTTGAAAGACTGAAATTCGCGATCACGAAAGCCACCCCTGAGGACCACTGTGGATATGTGGTCGACCACCTATTCTCTGAAACGAAGGAGTCGGGACAGTCGGCTTTCGAAGGTGCAATGATTAAAAGCTGTGCTAACAAAACTGTTTTGGTCAGACTTTGATTCCTGTGTCTCATTATTCTCCAGTTAGGCGTCCTTACGTGCTTTCAATAGGTTTTCGATCTCGCAGTGGTAGTGTTGCACAGCCGGTTCATTACGACCAACCAGAAAACTGTCATTCGCTCCAGAACCTAATCCACCCTGAACCGTCGCTACCAGCGCATAGTCCTCGTCCCTGACGGCCTGCAGTGTCATTTGGCTGAATGTTTCAACCGCTGCTCGCTCATCCTCTGTTGTGGGCGCACCTGCACTTAGGATGAGTTGTCGTGTGACCGTGGTCGTGCTGGTCTTGCCGGGATAGATGAACCCGACCAGACACTGATCCCCCAGAATGGCGGAGATCGACAGGTTAGGGAACACTGAATGCACAACACGGATGAATGATTCAGGGTTGTCCCAGGATTCCGGTGGCCGGTCATTCAGTTCTTGAATGCTTTTACGGGCAAAAGCCATGCGTTGGTGGGCGCCCCACGTATCGTGCACTAGCAAATTACCGACGGTGTGCGGGCCGACGGTTTTTCCGTGCACGCTATCGTGGTGATAGACCTCGAGATAGCCATCCATCGTGGCTTTCCATCCCGAGCCGTCCAAAAAACGCTCCGTATAGAGGTGCCAGTCGGCAAGTTTCTGATCTGCGAGTTTCTCAGCGAACTCGCCAAGCCAATCATCGATGTTAAAAGCGCGGCCAGGCGTCAGGCAGGCGAAGATCACGCCCGCGCGCTCTTCGCATGTGAGCTCTGTGAGACCCATCGTGGCGCGATCGACCTCGCCAAAGCTGTCCTCGCCATAGATGCCAATCAGCTCGCCCTGGTTGCTGTAGGTCCAGGCGTGGTAAGGGCAGCTAAAGCGCGTCTGATGTCCCTTGTCTTGCAAGCAGATTTTGGCTCCTCGATGTCTGCACGCGTTGATAAAGCAGTGTGCTTTCATGTCGCGGTCACGCGTCAGCAGAAGTGGCACGCCCATCACCGTTTGCGTCTGAAAATCGGCTGCCTCCGGCAGTTCCAGAGATAGAGCGATTGCAATCGGTGATTCGAAAAAAACGGCTTGGCGCTCGGCTTCAAATCGCGTTTCGTCGGTGTAGGCGTCGATTGGAATGCGCAGTTGTTCGGGGGCTAGATCAGTCGTCCCACTGTTGAAATGTTGCAGAGCTCTGCTCGCCAGCTCGCGTGCGTCACTCATGACACGTCGCCCCATGTCCCTGAATCAATTGTGTGATGGAGTCTGCGTTGAGGATCTCTATCCAGTAACCGTCGGGGTCCTGTATCAAAGCGAGATCTTTCATGGTGCCCTCGTCGGGTTTTTTGACGAACGTGACGCCCAGCGACTCGAAGCGCACGCAGGCCGCTGCCATATTGGGTACCGCAACCCCGATCTGGCTGAATCCGCGTGGCGCCTCATTGCCGTTGTGGTGGCCGGGGAATTCCGGATCCGTCTCGGTGCACCAATTGTGGGTAAGCTCCGACAGTGCACTTTGCTTGAAAGTGAAACGGCACCTGGCGTTGGGGTCAGAGGGAATCGCGTTGCCCTTATGATTCGACGGGTGGCCTAGAAAGGAGAGGGAGAACGACATCTCCAGAAAGTCGACTTTCTGATACAGCGTCATTCCCAGCACGTCCTGATAAAACCCCAGCGAAGGTTCGGGGTCTTTGATGGGGAGCGTGGTCTGATTCAGAACATAGTCCGACGTAGCTGCTTGCGCTTCAGTCATCGATTGCCTCTGCCGGGGCGTCTCGGCTTCTTCCTATGATACTCATGGCGATTTGGGTTGCCAGCGATTCATTTCGCTCCCTCTGGGCAGTTGCAAGGGACCGGTTTGACCGTTCTTTGTGGCTCTCGTTTGGCTGCACGGGTGCTTGCCTCGTCAGCGCGATCATGCAAGGTTTGCGAGAACCATAACGATAATGCGAGAGAAAACAGACTGATGAGTGAAGGTTCCCTGTCATTTAATCCCGAATTCGACCCTGATGGCGCTGAAGGGGGGGTTGATACCAATTTGTTGCCATGGCTCCCGCTCAGCGGTGTTGCAGGCCTCTGTCTGAAGCCGCTGCGAGCCAGTATGGAGAGCGGCATGTTCAGTCTGATCGTGCGGCTCGAGAAGGGGACAAGTCTAGAGCGACTGCTGTCGCTGTCGGGCATGGATCTGCTGGTACTGTCGGGGTCTCTGGATTGCGTTGATGGCAACGGTAAGAGTCATCTTGAGCCCGGTATATGGGGTTACTTCTCCGCCAATACGTGTCTCGACCGACTGATCGCTGCCGAAGACGCCGAGCTATTGGTCAACTGCTACGGGGCATTCGCACTGTTGTCTGCCGACAATCAGGTGGGTCGTTTGGTCACCAGTGCCGACATTCGGCAGATGGCGCTGCAGGCCGGCATCAGTATGGTCCCGAATACGTTGGCCGAGTGCATGGTCGAGCGGCAGCCCCATAGGGGCACAGGCGAGCCGCTAGCCATCGCGGGTCAGAACTCGGGGCATCTCGTTGCCAGCGTCACGACAGCATCTCCCGATACATTCCAGCATCCCTATTTTGTCGACTGTCGTGCGGTGCCTTGGGTGGTCAATCCCGACGTGCCTGATATCGGATTAAAGGTGCTGCGTGTGAGTCAGGAGACCGGTTATGTCTCCCTCATGGTCCGACATAACGGTGTCGCAGCGCCGCACAACCACATCGCCGGCGCCGACTTTCTGGTGCTTGAGGGTGCGCTGGGAGTGCGTGCAGGCCCTCCGGAGGGTTATGGGCCGGGTACGTGGTTTTATGAGCCTGCCGGTGCTCGGCATGACGCGACCCAGCGTGTTTCGGAGGATGATCTCATCTATACCGCGAACGTATATGGCCCGTTGTTCTTTGATAAGGGGCCAGGGACACCCATCTCTGCGGTAGTGAGTTGGATGGACTACGTCGCCTTGGCCGAAGCGGGAGGCATCAAACTGGTTCCCAATACCTTCACAAACGACAGTAGCTTGTTAGCTTGGGCGCCAATCGAATCGTGAGGTATCGGTCGGGGGCGATGCTTCAGTGCCCGCCCTCATATTCTTTTGGGTAGCGCCCCAGAAGGAGAATCAACACTACCGAAACCAAGAATAAGCCGCTGGCGATGGAGTACCCCAGGTCATAGCTGCCCGTTGCGTCGTAGACCGAGGCAAAGACCATGGGCGCGGTACCTGAACACACCGCGAGGGTGGCATAAAGGATCGAATAGATCTTGGCGTAGTGCGCTAAACCGAAGTAACGCGCCGCAAGGAACGCCATCAAATCAAGCTCAGCACCTGCAGCGAAACCGATCAAAAAGGCAGCCAGCGCTGCTGCTTCAAAGGTTTGCTCACCATGAAGCATAGCCGCGCCCGCGGCGGGTATCGCAAGACAAAAGGCCGCCACCCCGGGTGCCCACAGTCGATCCACAAGATAGCCCACCACAACGCGACCGACGATGATCGACATGCCGAACACACTTTGGACGGACGCGGCTTGTTCGCGGGTAAAGCCGTCGTCAGTCAGGGAGGGCAGCAGATTGGGGCCAATGCCCGAAAAGCCCTGATAGGCAAACAGGATGGAGAGCAGCAGCACCCAGAAGCGATAGCCGCGCACTGCTTCACCCAATGTTAAACCGTTCTCTAGAGCTGCCGAGGTCTCAGGTTCAGCGGCGGCAGTATTCGCGTGGGTATCGAGCGGTTTGAACAGGAAGTAGAGCGTTGGCCATGCAATCAGCATGGGTATCATTGCAAGGCCGATGTAGGCTCCCCGCCAGCCGTATTGATCTGTGAGCCATACGGTGTAGTGGGGCGCCACTGAAGCGCAGATGCCGGTGCCTGTAAGGGCTAAGCCCAACGCGAGTCCGCGTCTTTTGAAGAAGCTGGTTGCAATCGCCCGCGTCCATGTGACGGGAATAGTGCCCGCACCCAGTAACGCCATCATGCCGTAGGCCAGGAACAGCATCCACAGATCGCCCTGAATCTGTGAGGCGGTTAATAGACCCAGTGACAGCCCAATAATGGAGGGCAGAGCGACCCGACGCGGACCGTATTTGTCATTCAGCCAGCCAATGATGGGCGAGGTCAGCGCACCTAGGCCCGAGCTGAAAAGGATTGCCGCCTGAAACTGTGCGCGACTCCAGCCGAATTCCTCGGTCACAGGTGCAACCAGCGCGCCAATAGAGTAGTAGGGCAATACGAACGAGCTACTGATGATGCCCATACAGGTGGCCATGATTAGGGGCCACCGTTGCGCCAGTTCTCGTTCCGTTTGACTTGTCATGCGCTAGGCACTCTCAGTAATCGTTTGGCATTGGTGGCCATCTGATCCGCCAGCTTGGGGTCGATATCTTGGGTCATCGCATGCTGGTCCCAACCCGAGAAGTTAGTTCCGAGCAAAAGCTTCTCAGTACCCATAATCTCAATGACCCACTGCAGCACACGTGGGTCGTGCACATGGGTATCGAACCAAAGCTGCTTCAGCGATTCCTCAAAGGCACCTTTGTATTGCAGGTGTTCCGGTACCCAGGGTCGCTTGGTGCAGGCTCGGTTAAATCGGCCGATTAACGATGTCATGGTTCCGCCTGCGTGGCTCAGGCAGATATCGATATCTGGATGCCGATGCAAGACACCACCGTATATGAGAGTGGCGACGGCGATGGATTCCTGTGCCGCGAATCCGGTGAGTAAGTCGAGATCAAACTGTTTCAAGTTTGGGTCGCCCGCAGGCCCATCGATGCCGGCCGGGGCGGGGTGCATCATGAGTGGCACATCACGTTTCACTACGTGGGCATAAAAGGTGTCCAGAGCGGGATCGTTCAGTGGTCTGCCAAGATCGGTGCCAATGTAGCCACCAAGCAAATCGAGATCCGTGAGCGCGCGATCAAGCTCATTGCATGCTGCGTCGATGTCTTGCATCGGTAGCGCGGCAAAGCCCGCAAGACGGGTGGGGTAGCGTGCAACCATCTCGGCCAGTGCATCGTTGTGTTCCTGACAAAAGCGCACAGCATGCTGAGCTTCGATGTGATGAAAATAGGTCAGTGGGTTCGGCGACACGACTTGAAAGTCGATGCCGGCGGCCTCCATGTTCACTACGCGGATGTCTGCCTCCATGAATGGGCTTCCCTCGTAGCGGACGCCATCGAGCCGATAGTCTCCGACGCGGAACCACGGAGCGCCCTCATCGCTATAGCCAATCTCAGGGCCATGCGCCCCCGCTGCACCCATCGAGCCTGCCAGCACTGCGTGCGCGTGAATGTCGATAGAGTGTGCTTGGGTGAGTGCGTTGCGATCCGTCATGCTCTGATCATCTCATTCACGGGAAAAAGCGCGTTCGCGTAGCGCTTATTCTTCTGGCGCAATGGCCAGTGGCATGCCCTCGAGCTCCGGGCCGAGTTGTAGTTGGCAGCTCAGGCGCGAGCGCTCCGGGTCGTAATGTTCTGCGTATTGCAGCAACATGAGTTCAGCCTGGTCCCGCTCGGGCAGCTTGCTCATCCAATCAGGGTCAATGAGCACGTGACAGGTGGCGCAGGAGGTGCAGCCACCGCAGATCGCCTCGACACCGATATCCTCCTCATAGAGGACCTGCATCAATGTCTGGTGGCCCGCGCCCTGTGTGACAGTTAGCTTTTCACCCTCTCGAGTCGTCACATTCACACTAATGGGTTCGCTCATGGTTACCGCTCCTTCCTGTTTGTGATGGCGGGGTCTGCTGTGATGCCCAGCCCCAGTCCGCCGTCGATGTCGATCATGGCGCCTGTCACCCACTCGGCGCACATGAGGTATGCCATGGCTTCGGCGATTTCTTCAGTTGTGCCAATGCGGCCCAAGGCGTGCAAGTCTGACATTCCCTGCAGTCTTTGCAACGCGGTTTCATCATCCATCAGGCCTGCTCGCTGATTGATTTCGGTGAAGACTGCACCGGGGAGTAGACAATTCACGCGAATCTTCTGTTCGCCCAGCTCTGCCGCCAGCACGCGAGTCAGGCCCTGCACAGCGGCCTTGGTTGCAGCGTAGGGTGATGCGCCAGGGAAGGCGCGCCGAGTGTGAATAGAACCCACGAAGACGACCGCTCCTTGCCGCTCGGCGAGGTGCGGTGTACACAACCCCGTCAGCATCATCGCAGCAATGACATTGGTGTGGAACACATCCTGCAGTGCTTGCTCGTCTAATTCGGTGATAGCGCTGCGGTACATGTTGCCGGCGTTATTTACCAGGGCGTCCAGCTGCCCGCCATGTTCTAGTGCCGCCGCTAGCAGTTTTTCTCGGTCGTCGGCAACGGTGATATCAGCCGCAACGGCACGGCACCGGCTGCCCAGTGAGGCCGCTGCAGCTTCGATTTTGTCAGCTCTGCGCCCGCAGATAGTAACCGTGGCGCCCTGATCGATGCAGTGCCTAGCTGTACCGAGGCCGATACCTGAGCCGCCCCCTGTGATCAGTATCGACATGTCTTTCAGCGATTTCACGTCAGAGACTCCTCCGCCAGTGCCCATGCTACTGACTTTCTGAGCCAATGAGCATGCTGCGGGTGTAATAACGAGTCACTATCGTGGCCCAACGCGTCGTAGACGACTCTGCCCGGGCCTACCGTCTGTCGCCACAGAACGGGTTGGGCTTTGGGCATGGATTCACTGCGGCCGTAGGCCAGCACTTCGGCTCCGGGCTCCAGAGTCAAATCGGTATACAGCTCGTCGTGCACCTCAAAAGCGGGGAGTGCGTCTGAGCTGTCACCGTCAGCTGGGGTAACAGTGACTCTCTCAGGGGGCGGATGAAAGCTGGTGCCCCAAACCCAGCGACCACCCAATAACCCACCCCATTCCGGCCAGTCTGAGAAGCAGATACTGGCCGTGTGAAGGCCTAGCAGTGCGCCTCCCGTTTCAAGATGATTCGCCAAGGCGGCGCGAGTTTCAGCGGGAGGGGAGTACGCTTCGCTGTCACGGTAGGGGTCGTATTTTTC
>MDSZ01082710.1_pt1 | contig 12015 bp, 10 predicted proteins | sample 811201 | NCBI WGS metagenome assembly MDSZ01 (sample SAMN05326647, study PRJNA326480) | marine metagenome | isolation source: seawater | place: Indian Ocean: North | collected 2010
CCTGTTCCAGACGAGTCAACTTTCAAAACTTGTACTGCCATATAAGGCATCATGGTTAAATAAACCCATCCAAAAAAACCTATAAAAAATGAATAACCAATAATAGTAAGAAAAAGTTTGTTTTTATATATAAATAACAAACCATCAATTATATCTTGTAGAGGGTTGCCTTTCTGTTTTAATTTAGAAATATCTACGTGCGTCAAATTTAAGAAAAAAATCATTAATAAGAAACAAACACAACAAATGAGAAGTGTGGTTGTTCCTCCAAATAAAGCTATTAATAAACCTGCAATAGCTGGTGCAATAACTCTAGTTCCCTGCCAAGTCATTGAATTCATAGCGACAGCGCTAGGCATTGCATCTTTGTTAATCAAAAGTGGATAGTAAGACATTCTTGCAGGTAACTCAAAAGCATTAATTGCTCCACCTGCTGCTGCAAAAATGTAAATATGCCAATATTTCATAAAATCTATCTGATATAAGAATGCAAATAATCCTACGCCAAAAAATGTAAATATTTGACAAACAGTAATCAATAATTTCTTATTGAACCTATCAGCCAACGCACCTCCAAATAGATTTAAAATTATAGTTGGCAATGCTGTAAACAAACCAAGTAAACCCAAAGCTTCAGGAGATTCATTTAATTCATGGGTGATCCAACTTTCTGTAAACATAAATATCTGAAAACCATTTACAGAAGCAAGGCTACCTAAAAAATATAAAAAATAATTTTTTGATTCAAAAGCTTTTGGAAGAATTGATTGTCGATTTTTTTCTTGATTATTCTTATTAATATTTAAAATCCTATGACAAATTAACTGAATGGATTCTACATTAATAACAAAAAGTGTACAAGTAAAATACAATCTGGTTTTTATTATAAAAATTTCAAAAAAAATCACCTACTGTTAACAATATGTAGGACTATGTAGGTTTTTCTTAATACTATCCCATTTAATTCGTCAACCAATTATTCCACAGTGACTGATTTAGCTAAATTTCTTGGACGATCAATATCTAAATTTCTAGAAATTGCAAGATACATTGCAAACAATTGAACACACACAGTAGATAAGAAAGGTGACAAGATATCATCTGTTTTATCAAAAGTAATAATATCGTCGTACCAAGAGGAATCTAGTTTTTCAGGGCAATTCGTTAACACTATAATTTTACCCTTACGTGATTGGATTTCTCTTATATTTGATATCATTTTATTCAAATAAGGACCGTCAGTGACTATGTTTATGACAGGCATATTTGAATCTATTAAGGATATGGGACCATGTTTCATTTCTCCTGCCGGATATCCTTCAGCGTGGACATAGCTCAATTCTTTTAATTTAAGAGCACCTTCCATAGCAATAGGATAATTTTGTCCTCTTCCTAAAAATAAAAAATTATTATTAGAAGAATATTTATTTGATAATTTAATTATCTTGTCAGAGTTTTTTAAAATATTATCAATGTAAGAAGGAATGATTTTTAGTTCATCAAATATATCAGAAAGATCTTCATTAACATGATTTATCTGAGATAAGTACAATGCAATAATGAAAAATATCTCAATAGTTGCCATAAAAGTTTTAGTTGATGCTACTCCAATTTCAGAACTTGCTCTCATCATGATAGAATTTTTGGTTATTCTTTCTAATTCAGAATTAGTTGTGTTAGTGATACAAATTTGGTCTACTTTTAGTTCTCTTGCTAAGTTTGATGCTGACAATGTATCAGCAGTTTCTCCTGACTGAGAAACAGGCACTATTAGGGTATTATTTTCAATTACAGGGTTGCGATATCTAAATTCAGACGAATTACTACACTGTACAGGGATTTTTGAAATTTTTTCTAACCAATAAGAAGCTAGCATACATGCATAATAGCTTGATCCCATGCCAATCAAATGTATTCGTTTGATGGTTGCTAGATCGAGATTATTAAATTCATTAGCAAAATTTACAGTTTTTTTATTGAAATCGACACGACCCTGAAAATTTTTTAAAAATACATCAGATTGTTCATGAATTTCTTTTTCCATAAAAAATTGATAATTATTCTTTGATACTATTTCTTCATCTTCGTTAATTGGTAACCATTTTTTTCTAACATTAGATTTTCCATTTGAAATCAATATACCATCTTTTGTAGCTACAACTCTTTCGCCATCTTCTAAAACCATATATTCTTTCGAATTTGAAATTAAAGTTTGGAAATCACTTGCTATAGCAATTTGCTCATCACTTTTTCCAATAAGCAATGATCCTGCAAAACCTTTTTTAAATCCATAAATTGTAGAAGGGTGATCTTCTGATAATATTAAAACTGCTGCATGACCAGTTATTTTTTCTATAGTAAAATCAATAGCCTTGGTAATAGAATAACCATCTTTTATATAACTCGATATTAAATTTGCTATGCATTCGGTGTCAGTATCAGTTACAAATTCATAACCTTTAGACTGAAGATAAGTTTTTATCTCCAAATAATTTTCAATTATTCCATTGTGAACTACCGCAAGAGTTTTGTAATAGTCAAATATGGGGTGAGCATTATTATCAGAAGGTATTCCATGAGTAGCCCATCTTGTGTGACCTATTCCTATTTGACCATCAGATTTATTATCTTTATATTTAGACAAAAAATCGTCAATTTTACCTTCACTTTTAAGAATATCAATTGCTTTATTATTATTAACTAAAGCAATTCCTACACTGTCATATCCACGATATTCTAATTTTTTCAATCCTTCGATCAAATTGTTTTTTACTAGAGATTTATTTATATTTCCTACTATTCCACACATTCGACTATTTTAATAATGAATTGTTAAATAATTATTAATCATTTATAAATACCTCTCATGTCTGAAGGTAATAATTCAGCGATTTTTTTCATTATCTTATCTAATATTTCATCAATTTCATCACGATTAAGTGCTGAATTAGATTTTTCAAATTTAAATGGTTTCCCAATCTTTATACTGATTTCACCACTTGGTGCCAGTACACCTTTAATGCCTCTACTTTGATTTGTTCCTTGAATACCAATAGGTATGATATTTGCTCCTGATCTTATAGCTAAGTGCACAATACCAGGTAATCCTTTTTTCATAACTCCATTTGTTCTAGTACCTTCGGGAAACAAGCATAATGCTTCATCATTTCCTAAAATTTTTAATGCCCATCGAAAAAAAGTCAGGTCCAAACCAAATCTATTAATTGGATGAGCTCCATACATTTTAAGTAAAGCTGCAATAGGATAAAATTTAAAAGCTTCTTTTTTTGCTAAAAAATTAACTTTTCTAGGTGAAATCACGCTAATTATACTTGGATCAATAAATGCTTGATGATTTGCAATATAAATTAATGGTCCATTTAAAGGAATATTACCTTGCCCTTCGATTTTAAATTCAGATAAATTTTCTAGTAATTTTAATTGAAAATAATTACATATCTTATTTAAATTCATATTTAATCCAAAATTATATTCTTCATTAAATCAACTGTTGCATTCAGATCTATGTGATCATTGTATATGATAATAGCATCTTGAGCAGGTTTTAAGGGAGATAAATCTCTTGATTTATCGATTAAATCTCGGTTTTTAATGCTATCAAAATTTTTATCAATTTCATCTTGATCATTAATATTTATTTTTTTTTGATCCATTCTTCTTTTAGTTCTAGTTTCAATATTTGAATCTAAAAAAAACTTGTATTTAGCTTTTGGCAAAACAACTGTCCCGATATCTCTACCTATCATAATTAAATCTTTATCAAAAGCAATGTTTTTTTGTTCGTTAACCAAATATTTTCTAACAGAATTGATACTAGAAAAAAATGACACAATATCAGTGACTTCTTTTGAGTATAAATTACCAGAAATGTTTTCATCATTAATATACAAAATATTGGAATCATCTAAATCCATTCTTATATTAGATGCAAAATCAAAGTTTTCAATAACATCACGATTTTCAAAATTTTCCACATATCTAATCATAAAATAAGTCAAACCTCTATACATTATTCCAGTATCAATATATGGAATAGAAATATCTTGAGATAATTTTTTGGCCGTTGCACTTTTGCCGGAAGCAGCTGGACCATCAATTGTGATATGTAATTTATCATTCATTATTGTTCGATTATATATTACAGAGCATTAAAGTTTATATTACAATTAAGACATTAATAAAAATTTATAAATTTTATAATGAAATTATTAGACAACGAAAATATTATTGTAGACACAGAAATATGTAAAATAACAAATTTGAGAGTTATTACAGGTAAAACAACAAAAAATAATACTTTTAAACAAAAAAAATCTGCTTATTTTGATGATATAAACAGTTACGAAACAATAATGAATAATGGTGAAAAAAGTCGTATCAAAGAAGGTTTGAAATATATATTTGCCGGATTAGTTATACTAGTATTAATATCATTAATCCCTTTTCTCAATAACCATCAAACATTACAAAGTATCTTTTTCTTAATTGGTATTGTTCCACTAATATACGGAGCATACTTAGTGCCAAAAAGTATTTTTAGGCTTAAAGAGCATTCTACTATTTTCTTATGGCTACAAAATGGTAAATGTATAATAGTGAGCTTTTCCAAATTTGATGACCCATCTGCAAAAAAAATACAATCTCAGCTATTTGAGTCGGGAGTCAGGCTATCAACGAAATAACACTACCCTCTTCCAACATATAATTGTTCAATTGGTAACATAACACTTTCTAATAAATTCACATTGTCAGGTAATTTAATAGATAGGTAAACTAATTCCGCTATATTTTCGGAATCCATCATAGGCTCAGAGTCTTTATCTTCTTTTCTTATTTGTCTTAATTCAGTTAAAACATTTCCAGGATGAATAATTGACACAGTTATATTATGTTCTCGCCCCTCGAGAGCTGCCGCTCTTGTTAATCCTGACAAAGCAAATTTAGATGTAGTATACGGAGTGGAATGCATTCTGGGAACCTGGCCAGAAATACTTCCTATGTTTATTATTTTACCTGATTTCTTAGGCTTCATAATTATAAATGCTTCTTTTAAACACAGAAATGCTCCTCTAAGATTGATGTTTAATACCTTGTCCCATGTAGATATATCCAATTCATCTAGTGGACCACCATCAAATACCCCTGCATTGTTTACTAAAACGTCTAATCGTCCAAATTTTTTAATAGTCATATTAAATAAATTTTTTACACTTTCAATATCCGTCACATCAGTTTTTACAGTCAAAATTTGATCAGCATTAATAAATTTAAGGCATTCATTCTTAACTTTTTCTAGATTAGAAACATTTCTACTTGCAAGAATGAGATTATAATCATTTTTGGCAAGTTTTAATGCAATTCCTTTTCCTATTCCCGTTCCTCCTCCAGTAATTATTACAGTTTTATTATCTTTCATTTTTTCCCTCATATGTTTTATAACTTGAAATTTTGTCTGTAAAACCTTAATATCATCTCATATTAAAATGTATACACAGTAATAACAAGGCTAGATTAATGAGTGGACCTTTATCAGGGATAAAAATAATAGAATTCAGTCAAATAATTGCTGCTCCTTTTGCAGGATCTATGCTAAGTGATATGGGGGCCGAGATAATTAAAATAGAGCCTCCTACTGGGGATCCATGGAGGTATGCGCTAGAGATAATTCCTGGAGTTCCTGGATTTGGGCGCTCATTTTTCGCTCTTAATAGAGGAAAAAAAGGCATTACTCTTGATTTGAAAAATCCAAAATCCACAATAGTTGTAAAAAAATTGATAGAAGAATCTGATGTTATGATTATCAATTCAAGACCAGACGTACCAAAAAAATTAAACTTAGATTACGAAAATATTAAATCTTATAATCCCAAAATTATTTATTGCTCTAACACAGCATTTGGCAGATCTGGACCCGATAGTCATAGACCTGGGTATGATCTGATTGCACAAGCAATCAGCGGACTTATGTCTGGAGAAAACAAAACTATAGAAGGTGTACCTCAGCCTATACAATCATCAGCAGTGGCTGATTATACAACAGGATTAGGAATGGCATGGAGCATATGTGCTGCATTATTTCACAGAGAAAAAACAGGCTTAGGACAAAAGATTGAAACTACTTTGCTTGGTTCTGCTCTAAGTTTACAGAACGGTAAATTTTTTGAATCAGACATATTTGATAAAGAAATTAGAAAAGAATTCAAACATAATATCAATACAATGAAAAATAGCGGCAATTCATATTCTGAAATTCAAAATGAATATCAAAAAATGATACACAAAACAGCACATAATCATTATTACAGAACTTATCAGGTGAAAAATGGAATACTTGCAGTTGGGTGCCTCAGTGATCCTTTAAGAAAAAAAATGGCTGATACTTTGGATATATATGATATAAGATTTGAGGATGGATATGACCCGTACTCTGAAAGAGCATTGAAATTTAATGAAAGTCTTATACCTAAATTTGAATCTAAAATGATGAAAAAAACTGTAAATCAGTGGTTAGAAATTTTTGACAAAGCAGGAGTTCCGTCCGGAGAAGTTAAATTTGTGGAAGAACTTACAGATGACAGACAAGTCATTGAAAACAATTTAGTAACAGAAATCCAACATTCTGTATTAGGAAACATTAAGATGGTTGGGCCTATGTTGAATATGTCTGAAACTCCTTTATCTGTAAATTCTCCTGCACCAGAACTTGGTGAGCATACAGAGGAAGTGCTTAAAGATCTGGGTTTTGATGATGATTTAATTGCTGATGTACGCTAAAGAAATCAGTTTGGAAACATTTAATTCTAAGATAAATAAAATACTTGTTATTTCTGATACGCACCAAAATTATTACACAGATATTGACAATGAAATAAAAAAACAAATATTGATTGCTGACTTAGTAATTCATTGCGGAGATATTATATCGAATGATGTGATAAATGGAATAAAAGAAAATGCAAAAAATACTTTAATTGTTCACGGAAACTCAGACCCTCCAAATATACGTAAAAATATACCTGGTAAAATTGTATTTAAAATAGAGAACTATGTTTTTGGAATAATTCACCCGTATTGGGGAGGACCTCCTCCGTTAGATTTTGATTTAATGCTTGAAGAATTTGAAGAATACAAACTAGATTTTGTATTATTTGGCCATACTCATGACGCTCATATAGAAGAATACAAAGGAATAACTTTTATAAATCCTGGACAAGGTTATTCAGAATTTGTTGTACCTATGAGTTTTTGTTTAATAGAAATAAAAAAATCAAAAATTTCAATTAGTATAAATAAAATCTCACCTTAATTTATCATAATAAATTATTGACTCAGGATGAATGTCTATATTTTGGGTTTTTAAAAATTCAAATTGTATTTCAAAAAATGCTAATACAGCATTTTCTAAATCTTGAAATGCAAGATCATGAACATATTGAAGTTCTGGTCGTTTATTGATTTTATAGGGCTCTAATTTGTCAGCTAAAAAAACTATTTGATTTTCTTTATCAAAGGTTTTATGACCCGACGTATGCCATCTTATAGAATTAAACATTGAAAAATCATCACTTATATATTTATCTAATTGAAATGCTGCCACTGGCCCGTGTAGTACTTCTGGATTAGAAAGTTCAAACTCACTACAATCTATTTCATTAATTTTCACTATTTTAATTAATTCGTTATTAGAATATGTTTTTGCAAAATCGTGTGCAAGTGCTGCTAATTTACATCTAAAAGTACTTACTTTATGAGTTTTTGCTAATTCAATTGCAAGATCTGAAGTTCTATTTAAATGAGCACTAAGTCCCGTTGGTAGTTTTAAAAGATTCTTTTCTAGATATACCTCTAATTTCTTTAACATATAACTTATTTATAATTGTGATGATTGTTAAAATATATTTATAATTAACTTTACTACATTGAACAATTCAAATTAAATGAAAAACAAAATATATTATTCAGCAATATTAATTATAAACATATTAATAATTTCTTCTGGTTTTTATTTTATACAGATTAACCAAGAAATTAACTTGAATAATTATTCAGAAACTATAAATACAAAAATAAATGACACAGTATTTTCAGTAAATGAATCGTTAAGTAAATCTGACCAATATATTAAAACGGCAAACGAAACAATAGAAAATTCTAATTCAGCAATCAAAAAATTAAATGAAGAAAAAACAACTCTAGAGAAAACAAATTACGAAACACTTGCCGAGTTACTTGAAGCAAAATCTAAATTAAAAGATGAAGAAAATAAATTGTTAAAATCAAATTTTGAATTAAGTTCTGAAAAAGAAAAAGCAAAAAGACTTGAAGCTGAATTAAGTTCTGAAAAAGAAAGAGCAAAAAGACTTGAGTCAGAATTAAAATCTGAAAAAGAAAAAACCGAATATCTTAAAACATCAGCAGATAAATACGATGACTTATCTTCTAAAATTGAAAGTCAAAATAAAATTATTAATAATATTCAAACTCCAAATTCAGACATCGTAGAAAATACAAAAAGAATAAATAATTTAGAGTCCATTACTTCAACTAGAACTTGGCCATCTGTTATATCATCTGCAAAAACATCAGTGGTTCGTATTCAAAATTCGTCTAATGGAAAATGTTCTGGATTTATATTCGATATTTCAAACTTAAATCATATAGTAGAACCTGATACATATTATGTTTTAACTAACAATCATTGCTTCCCAAAAGCTGCTTCAGGATCAAGAATATACAATAATATTAAAATTACGGTTGATGAAAAAGAAGTAATTTACAATGCAACCTTGATTAATAAATACGCAAACTTAGATATAGCTATCTTGAAATTTCAATCTTCGAAAAACTTAGATCTTTTGAACATTTTGTCTGACGAAGAATATGAAAAAGTGAAAATCGGCACAGAAATTAATGTTCTTGGTTACCCGCTAGGAGTAAATGTTCTAAGAACAACAAAGGGTGTAGTGTCAGCAAAAATATATAAATCAGGAATTGCTGATGGAATAAGATATTCAGAAAGAGGTACTATACAAACAGATGCTGCAATTAATTCTGGTAATTCTGGAGGTCCGGTAATTACATTGTCTGGAGATGTAATTGGAATGACAGTGACTGTACTAAGAAAAGCTAATGGAACAGATGTTGAAGGTACTGGTTACGCAATATCTTCTGAACAACTCAATGAATCTATTTCATGTTTAACACCTCCATCTAGACAAAAGTTTGTGTCTGGTGGAGGAAATTGTAAATACCTCCCCAACTAAGTGTGAACTTTGAAAGTAATTAATACCGTTCCAAATACAAGATTATTAATCAGTACTTTTAGTGTTTGTTTTTCAGTTTTTCTGTTTACAATTGGACAAGGCGCTACTAACCCTATACTTCCTATTCTAGTACAAAACTTAGGAGCCACAACATCAATGACTGGTTTTGTTGTAGGGATATTTGGGGCGGGGCGATTTTTAACAAATTTACCCGCTGGATTTTTTGCTCAAAAATTTGGTAAAAAACCAATATTAATTATCGGACCTGCAATAGCATCAATAGGATATTATTTAACTGGATATTTTGATTCAACTGGGCTTATATTAATATCTAGATTAATTACAGGATTGGGAGGAGGAATACATTTCGTTGGTGCAGGAATATATTTAAGAGAAATTTCCACATTAGATAATAGAGGAAGAATATTGAGCCTGCAAACTATATCAATATTAGTTGGCCAAACCGTAGGCCCGATAGTAGGAGGATATATTGGTGAAATTTATGGATTAAACAGCCCTTTTGTTTTTGCTTCAGTAGCGTTAATATTTGCAATTTTTCTTATATTAACAACAGTAATTGAACCACAGTCAAAATTATCAGAAAAAAATAAAACTAAAAAAGACAGTACAAAAAATCAAAATTTTCTAAATGTTATTTTGATATTTATCAAATCAGGATTAATTCCTATAGGATTAATGACTGTGTCTACATTTTTTCACAGATCAGGAGGACGATTTACTGTTGCACCACTGCTAATAAAAAATAAAGGTTTTTCAACATCCAATATAGGTACATTTTTTAGTGTCACATCTCTTTCTCAACTAACATCTTCTTCATTATCGGGTTATTTAGTAGATAAATTAGGCAGAAAAAAATTAATAATTCCAGGTGTTTTAATTATATTGATTTCATTGTTTATGTTTAACAAATCTGATAATTATCAAATGATATTATACGTTGCAATACTATTTGGAATTGGAGAAGGTGCGTTAAATGCATCTACAAATACTCTTTTTGCTGACAAAGCACCAAAAGGATACGAAGGGCTTACGATGGGCCTTTTAAGAACTTTTGGAGATCTAGGTTTTATGATAGGCCCGCCTATTTTAGGATTTATAATTCAAAAATGGAATTATAGTTCTGCATTACTTACCGACGGAATAATATTAGCAGTATGTTCTAGCTTGGTAATTTTCTTTACAGCAGAGACAAAAATTAAAAAAGATTATTGAGCAAAGCTGTAAATTATAAAACTACAACTTCGCTCAATCTAATAATTTTATTTTAATTTAAGTTTAAAGTTACCAAAAATACTGGTTGGGATTTTACTTACTGTTGGTTTTTGAATTTGTATTGACACATCGGATTTTGCATCTTTAATTGCATCTAAAGATGCTTTGTCAGCATTGAAAAAATTCGCACCTAAATTATCAACAATGGAAACTTTCTTGTCATCTTTCAAATCTGCAATTTGCGTACCTTGTACGCCACTCATCATTGAAGATAATGAATCAGTTCCTAAAGATTTGACGTCATTGACATCAATTTTATCTACCATAGTAACTAGCTTGTCAGATCCAAGGTCTGTTATTTGCTTAGGATCTATACCAGATGCTAGTCCAACAATTTGATCACTAGCTAATGTTTGAATGTCATCTTTTTCCATTGCTTTAGCCATACCCTTTGCCTTATCACTACCAATTTCTTTTAGTGTATCACCACCCATAACTTTAGCCATGGTCGCTACTTTGTTTCCACCAAGGTCTTTAAAGTTATCGTCATTTAAATTTTTAGCAATATCAGCCGCTTTATCTGATCCTAAAGCTGCTATGTTTGTAGGATCCATTGTCTTTGTCATATCTACTAACTTAGCACCACCTAAATCTTTCATTGCATCTGGCGGTAAAGTCTTAGCAATATCTACTAATTTACCACCACCTAAATTCTGCATATTAGCTGGATCTAAATTCTTAGTAATATCTACTAGCTTATTTGCGCCCAAAGCCTGCATATTAGTTGGATCTAAATTCTTAGTAATATCCACTAATTTAGCACCACCCAAATCTTTCATTGCATCTGGCGGTAAAGTCTTAGCAATATCTACCAACTTACCTCCTCCTAAGTTTTGCATGTTAGTTGGATCTAAGTTCTTTGTTATATCCACTAGCTTAGCAGCCCCTAGTGCCTGCATATTAGTTGGATCTAAGTTCTTTGTTATATCTACTAATTTACCTCCACCCAAAGCCGCTATATTAGCAGGATCCATAGTCTTAGTTATATCCACTAGTTTTGCACCACCTAATGCAGCCATATTATTAGCATCCATATTTTTAGTCATATCAGCTAGTTTTGCTCCACCTAGAGCAGCCATATTAGTGGGATCTAGGTTTTTAGTCATGTCAGCGATTGCAGCTCCTCCCATTATAGAAAAAGAACCTGCATCTAAAGTGGTTGCTATATCTACAAGTTTTCCTGCACCCAATGCAGCCATATTATTAGCATCTAAATTTTTAGCCATACCTGCTAAAGCTTTTCCGCCCATAGCTTGCATATTAGCCGGGTCTAAGGTCAATGCAATATCTTTAATTTTACCAGCACCCAATACAGCAAAGTTATTTGCATCCATATTTTTAGTCATGTCTACTAATTTTGTTGCTCCTAGTCCTGTTAATGCAGCTGAATCTAGCGTTGCTGTCATCCCAGCTAATGCACTTCCTCCCATCGTAGCAA
>MDSZ01105736.1_pt1 | contig 12015 bp, 9 predicted proteins | sample 811201 | NCBI WGS metagenome assembly MDSZ01 (sample SAMN05326647, study PRJNA326480) | marine metagenome | isolation source: seawater | place: Indian Ocean: North | collected 2010
AAAAGTACCATTACTATATTTATGAATCCTAGTAATACAACCGCCTTTTCTATACTGTTCCTATTACTATTTCAAAGCGACGACCATGACTCCATCGCTCGTTTGGCTAAATTTCAATATGCGCTCGATTGTTGCCTTGAGTTGCGCTTTTCCCGCATCGGAACTTACCAATCCGGCCTTTCTGCATGCTTTCGTAATGTCTTTCATCGTTGTGCGACCAGGGTTTTTGTTTAACAAATCCCGAATGATCTTCTCGATTGGATTTGTCGCCGATTCGTCTTTGATTTTGTCCCCGCCTCCCCCTGGAGCACTCACGCCTCGAGACAATGGACGCTGTACCGATTTGCGAGCAGAGTTTTCTTGACTCGTCATACCAGCCTGCGATGCCGTTCTTTTCACGCCTTGTTGTTGCTGCAACTGCTGTTGCTGCAATTGTTGTTGTTGCAACTGTTGTTGTTGCGCTAACGCTCTTCGCTGTTCCTCGGCAGCCGCTTCCTTAGCCACTGCTGCCGCTGCCTTAGCCGCTTCTTGATCTTTTTTTTCCTTTTGCTTCACTTTGTTGACCAGAGATCCCGCGATGTTCACTTCTTCCTTATCGGGATCAAAATCTTCTGGAATATCATCGTCGTCGTCGTCGTCATCGTCGTCCGAGAATATCGCAGCCGCCGTGACGTTCTTTTCAATCGCGTTTTGCCTCGTTAACAATGTTTTGATTTTCTGCGCGTTTTCATCCAACTCGTCGTCAGAATCCGCCGTAGGAGGTTTTGGCGCGTTTTGCTTATCTATCTCTTGTTGCTCTGGGTCTGCAGTTGCCATGACTTCACCGCCTTCGTCGTCGGAATACGTTTGATCGTGTTCCCATCCTTCACCGATGCCGTCTTCGTTCTTCTCTTTCATTTCGTCTTCTTCGCCCTTCTTCTTCCCGCCACCACCGCCTCGCTTTCTTCCTTTCTTCTTTCCCTCGTTTTCTTCGTCTTCGTCGTCTGTATCTTCTCCCCTCTTTTTGTTCCGTCTGGACTTTGGATTGACGATATCATCCTCTGAATCAGAATCAGAAAACCGGTCTAAATCGGCGTCGTTCGCCCTACTTCCAACAAACTTTGCCGACGTCTCGTACAATCTGTCTTGCTTATTCTTCATCAACTCTTCCGCTTCTTCTAAATTCAAAACTTTCCTCGACATCAACTGTTTGAAATTATACCAAGTCTCCATCGGCAACGCGCAGAAATCATTCGTGTTTTGAGCTTTCAAAATGTAAAACTTTGCGCTTTGTCCTTTCTCCTTGGCTCCAATAAACGCTTGCCTTTTTCCTCCAACTAAAGATAATCCAGACGCTACCGTCGGGTTCGCCTCGTCGATCGTCCTTCGCATCTGCCATTCTACCGCGGCTTGTTTCCCGCTTTTAAATTTCGGCAAGTTTGTCCCGTGAAAAGAACCGATCGTGTATTTGCGTACCGGGTTTAAACTCTTCAAGTTGTACTCTTTCGTCAATGCCATCGTTATGCGATCGTTATTTTCTAACACTTTCGCGTCGTCTAAAATAGTCGACGCTTCGCTGACGGATAGCCCATTAATCGTGGTCTGATTCTTTTCATCCTCTTCTTCTTCCTTCTTCGTTTTTTTCGTCGATGTTGTCACCGTCGTCGTTGCCGTTGAGGAAGAAGTTGGTAAAGCGCAGACGGCAAATCCTTCAAACGTGCCTCCTTTCTTTTGTATCAATTGTTGGACGTCCGAGCGCTCGGATAAGAACGCCTCGCACACTTTTTGGACAGACGCAGGTGAAGGCAAGGTTATCGAAATCGTCTTCGAGTCGTCCTCGGAGGCGAATTTGCAGTGCACGACGGTGACGTTGTTCCCCGTCGTCGGCATTTCTTTTGTGTTGGGTCCGTTTCTTTTGGAGCTGATTTTTGAGGCATTCTTTGAGAAAGAAATTTTGTGTTGCGTAAATTTTTTCAGTTTGCTTCTAAGTTTTTGGTAATTACAACAAGTTTCATCTTAACTCTGTCTCTCTCTCTCTCTCTGGTCTGTCTCTCTCTCTCTTTCTCTGTCTCTCTCTCTGTGTGTCTCTTTGCACCCCCTCTCTCTCACTCTCTCTCTCACTCTCCCTCTTTCTATGTAAGTGTGTATAAATTTACGCCAAGTTGATCGGGAGGTTCATGACGTTCGTCGCTAAGTTGTTACCAAACGGGTTTGCGACGTGATCTTGCAACGCAGCCAACGGACCCTCTCTCAACACCAAAGCTTGGACGCAGATACCAATGAACGCAAGCATCGCCGCGCGGCCGTTCTTGATCTCCTTCAACTTCATCGTTTCGTTGTCAGCGCCCATTCCTAACGGGTCAAATGGAAACGTATCGTTGATGCCAGACTTGCCCGTCGACAACCAGCCGGTAATTCTCTTCGTTTCCAAGAAACCCATGGTCGGGAACAAAACAGCCAACTGCGCGTTGACCGGGAAACCGTAGTCTTCTTGGCCAGCCATGTACCACTTGGATTCGATGCCCAAAGCTTCGGTCGTGCAGATGCCGACAACCGCCATCATTGCCCATCGAGCGTTCATCAATTCCGCCTCTTGGTAGTATTTTAAGCGTTCCGGATCGGAGCCCAAACCGAGCGGGTCAAACCCGTAGTCACCCGCGATGGTACCGTCGAGGTAGTCCGGGGTCTTGATGCCCGGTAACCTATCATAAAGAAAGAAATAGGGCACATATTGTCAGCATTTATACGCACACACACGCGTGATAGATCGATCAGCCGAACGCGGTTTTAAAAAAATGTGAGCGGGCTTTTTTTCCCTTTTGTAGGGAACAAGATACGGAGACGAGAGTATCTTTGTCCTCCCATTCGAACGCTGAAATATTTCCGCGAACATCAATCGCGCGAAAAGAGGCGAGATGCGACACCCAATCGACCGGTTTTGACACGCGAAAACCTTAACCGACTACGATAACATTCGCTCGATTCGATAGATCGATTGGAATTGACGTTACTAATGCTCTAAAACGCGCGCTCGCGCGCTTGCGCTTGCGATTTTCGTATTAAAAAAAAACATCGCGAACCCACCATAATTTTCTTTCCGCGAAGACTTGCACCGAGGAGGCTCTTCTCGAGGAGGAAGAGGCGCGGACGTTCGTCTTGGCGACGACTCTGGTGCCAACAAAGGAGGAAACTGCGAAAGACATTTTTCTTGGAGTTGTAACGCGTGTGTGAGTATGTGGTTTTTTTCGTCGCGATGGAACTTTTCCGCGCACAATCCGAAAACGAGAGGATTTGTTGATGATGATGACACAAACGCGCTTTGAAAACGAGGCCGAAAAAGCTGTCGTCTTGATTTTTTTTTTTTTTTGAACCGGTCGCCGGTGAGCTTTGCCTTTTTACACTACTCCCATGGTCCCGTCCAAAGGAAGGGAAAAAGTCAAAAAAAAAACAAAAGGGGCGGGGGGGGCTTTTTTGACCACGACAAACGAGAGAGAGAAAGAGAGACAAAAAGACGAAGGAAGAGAGGATAAAAAAGAAATTGCGCCACAAAAACGCGCCACAAAAAGCGCTCGCATCAAGACGCGAAGATTAAATACATCCCGATAGAATATAATCGAGTCGGTGAACACATTTATCGTCAGAGAAAACGAACGTCATTGCCATCACTATGTCCGCTTTCACCGTATCTGCCAGCTGCGTCACCGCGGCGATGACTAGAATGAGCTTGAAATCGTCCACCTCAAAAACCTCAACGTCGGCGTCATCCCTGTCTTTGTCCGCGAAGAAATCCGTCGGGAACGCGTCTGTTTTTGCGTTTAACAAACAAGTCGCCCCGTCGGCAAGTAACGGACGTGGTGCTTTAGTCATTACGGCTGGTGGTCGATCCATTGGTTGCACTCTGCGTGGTACCAGAAGAAAGACGGCGAGAAAATCTGGGTTTTTTGCGAGAAAAGCGACGCCGAACGGGAGAAGAGTGTTGAAGGCTAGAATGAAGAAAGGGAGAAAGGTGTTGTGCCCGGCTGGGAAGACGCACTCAACGTGGAACAGAATGAAGAAGTAAATGATAATTACATGTTTTTGTAGCACATTACGTGTGTTTGGTCGTTGAGCGTCGAAAGAAGAATGCACGATGAGAGGATTTCTTATCTCTTCACAAAAGGGACAACGTGTTAGGCTGCGCACAATCAAACACACACATAAAATTATTTTTAGCTCTTGATTGTCTATTCTATATAAAATATATACTTGTATACACCTCAACAACCTCATAATAACTAATAACTAATGCCTAAAAGTCGTCGTCCGTGTACCGTTTTGCGTCTGTTCTGATGCGCTCGATAACCTCACACGTCTCGTCAAAGTCGTATCCCCACGACGAAAGTACCGACTTCCCGCCAGAACTGCGAGACGCTCGCTCAAAGTTGATTGCTTTCTCCGAAAGCATTTTCCCCTGAGTTCCCGTTTGTCTCGTCATCGCGTAGACACTGAGGAAAGGCAATTTGCTAGTGCTATTATCGTTTGTAGGATATGTCATTGGAAGCGGTAAAGAAGCACCAGCAACACATCTCCCGATAGGAATTCCGGCGACGCGTTGCACAGCGCAGAGGCGTTTTTCCAGTTGTTCGCATACGCCACGAGACTGACCAAACGGAGCGCCTCGGACAACGTGCGATTCAGCCATAGCCTCCTCTGCGTCTTCATCGTCTTCATCTTCATCGCCATTGTCTGTGCCACTTCTTCTTTGATTTATGATGGAAGAAGAAGAAGTAAAAAGTGGCTCCATTGATATTGCATCTTCAAACACAAAGTCGCCTCTGCGCGTAAACATGGACGTTTGGAGGAAAGGCGCGCTAGCTTGCGATTGCATCCGGCTGGTAAACGATGCCATGCTTTCTGCTCCAACGAAAGATTCAAATCCAGGTGTGGGTTTTAGTCGCCATGGCGTCGTGATCGTATCGATAGCGGTTGCGATTCTCGCAGACGTTTGATAGGCACTGTGCTCTTGCCCGTTCGTTTGCGACCCGTACAGAGGAATGTACGCGTCTGTAAGCTGCGAGATTCGCGCGAGAGATAATCCATCGTTTAACATGAGACGACGCTGATCGTTTCGTTTCTGCGTGATTTCTAAAAATTCATTGTCGTCGCCGTCTCTGTTGTTATTTTCCTTGACTTTTGCGCGGCTTCCTTTCTCTTCTTTGCACTGTTTACGGCAACAAAACGCGAGAACGGAAACGCCTTGACCGTGCGCATCTCTCACCTCCTCGAGCACTTTTTCACATAAACCTCCAAATCCTGAATGATCTTCCACAAAAACATGAAACCCGCGCAAATAATCGCACTCTTCTACCCACTTTCTGATATCTTCTCTCAGATTTTCTCTTCGATCGAGCTCCATTGCCCAATTCGCGCCTTCGCCAAATCCAGCGAAGCTTTTCACTCCCTCCAACGACGTTTCAAAGATTCCATCCATCACTTGTACCGTCCTCGGATGAAAAAGTGCTTTCGAAAAATCCGTCCAGTGCGTTGCGTCGTGTTTGAGTTTCTTTGCTGCTTCAACGAGCTGGTCTATATCTGTCCCGTTGTTTTCAACATCATCAGCTGCTACTGTTACGCATCCATTCTCCTCCTCCTTCCTCTTTTCTCTATCCTCCTCTTCTTCTACATCTATTTCTACTCCTGTTTCTACTCCTTCTTCTTCTAATCGTCTCAGATACTCTGACTTCTTCACCCGCGGTTGTTCGTGCACTTGCACCTCCCCCGTCCACGTTTTTAGAGCCGAAGAAGAAACAGTTGAAGAAAACGCGTCTGCTTCGTCGCACAGATACCCCAACTGTTTGACGCCACCTAAACTCGATCTCATATCATACACCACGCATCTCGGCGTTTGTACTATTTCCCCGCGTCTCGTCTCTCCTTGACGGTATAAACACTCGTGGTCGATCGCGTTGAACCGGTTTTGGTTCGCCAACGCGTTTTTCCTCGTAACTTCTTCCTCTTCTTCTTCTTCTACATTCTCCAATTCTTCCGACGGCGTCGATAAACCAATCAGCTCGTCTTGGAAGTTCCAAAAGTGCGCGCCGACGTGATTGGCGTATTGACCAAACTGTAAGGTGACTATTTCCGATTTTCTCGATCCCGAAGACATTTTATCATGCACGCGATACAACACAACACATGAGTAAATGAATTTTTTTATGTTTGTAAATGAAGAAAACCAAAAGTTGACTTTTTCGTCAAAAAGTCACACGAAAAGACAAAATAACATTTAGAGAGATGCGAGATTTTTTTATCGAGTGAGAGTGGGTGGATGATACGCTCTACCGCTCAAACGCTTCGATAATGATCGCATTTCAAAAGATTAAGAAGTACTTGTTATCGCACGTGTACTCTGTACCTCCCTCGGAGCCCGAAAATGTACGCATTGTCGCAACTTCGACAACCTTAAAAATCACGTGGGAAGAGGGAGAGCAGACGTCTGAGTATAACTATAATCGATACGAATTAGAAATAGAACCGCAAAGGAAAGAGATTAAAGAAGCGTTGGGATCTCTCTCGTGGATGCCAATCTACGAAGGAACAGACAGGAGCTTTTTCATCGAAAATTTGCAGCCGAAGATGCCATTTCACGTGAGAGTGAGAGCGATAAATTCAGCTGGGCAGTCGCAGTGGGTTCTCATGGAGACTGAAACGAAAGAGGAGAAGTGGGGGGACGCGTTTCGCGGACACCGGTGAGTGAGATAGATGTTAGAATGATATAGTAGATATAGTATTTGGAATTACATGGTGATTAAGTGTGTGTGTGTGTACTTATCTGTTTCTCTCTTCTCTGTCTTTCTCTCTTAATTGCTCCGAGAAAGCAGCTTTCGCTTCTTTTTCTCGAAGCACTCAATCGTATTTTTTACTTCCTTCCGCTTGACCACATTCCAGCGAATAGCGGATCCCAGATCGCGTCTGCGGCGCAATCGTATTGCAAGCAATTCATTCGAAACTTTTCGAGCGATAACTTTTGATTTGGGCTCATCTTGAACTCTTTCTTCGTCAACAGTGTGTCGGCCAAATAGTGCAACCAAAACGCGTTCGTTTGCGGGCAACTGGCCCCCCACTGATTGTTCAACGCTTTACGCATTCTGCGGTAAGTTTCGCTTTGTGCATCGTCCTCTGGACCTTCAAACAACTCCGGATCTAAACTCAAATCGCAAAAGACAACATCGGACTCGTCTTTGATTTCAACTCTTGAAAGCGTGAAATCGATAATCGATGCAGTAACGCCATACGTGTCTAAAGTCACGTCGACGCCGTTTAATCGCGCTTTTTTCGTATTATCGTTTTCTACATCAACTTTATCGCGCTTGCAGAGCACGTTACCCCAGTGCAAATCTCTGTGTTCGAAACCGCATGCCTCTTCAGCGACGGCTAAAGCCACGGTAATTTGCAAAAGTACTGAAAACGCTTCTTTGCAATCGTGAAGGTTGAAATTTTCCAAGTCGATGCCACCGTTTCTCGTGCTAAATACGACGTAGAGCTGATCTTTTGGCCATACGGACGGGTTTTCGTTTTCAGAAACTTTGCGAAAATCGAATGATTCCCACGCTTTGAGGAGTAACTTGTCGTATGGGCCCTTGCAAATGGCGACGCGGTCGAGTGGAACGAAGGTGTCCGTGACGTTTTTTGCCTTTGGTGCGACGACGTGCGGCTGTAACTTTGTCAAGCGTTTCGCGACCGCGACTTCCGCTCTAATCTCTGAGGCGACCATTTGCGGGTATTCTTCTTCATCACTATTTTTTTCTGTGCCGTTTTCGACGTTTTCTTTACCTCTTTTCGGATTTGCAGCAGTCGACTTCTTTTCATCACTAATAGGCACAACTTTCAAAACGATGTTGTCACACATGTATGCCTCGCCGTACGTTCCTTCGCCAATTTTCTCAACCGTGAGCGATTTTTTCTTCGATTTTGGATCTTTCGCTTTCTTGACTTCTTCTGCGATGGTTTTGACGTCCTCTGGCGATTGCTCGCATTCGTAGAGAAGCGCCTCGAGTGATCCAAGTTCGCTCGATTCCTCTTTCGTCGTGATGGCAGATTTTTCCTCAGTCACTTTAACCACAACTTCTTCTTTCTCTTCTTCTTCTTCTTCTTCTTCTTCTTCATTCTCGATTTCAACGAGAGGCGACGGTGCATCTATATTCGCGATCGTCGCTTGGAGACCAACTATAGATTTTCGTATCGCACCGCCAAGCGACGAGCGTCTTTGTTCCTTTGGCAAACTGCCTTCGCTCACGCGATGCGCATTTTTCGTCGCCAAGACTGGTTTATAGTCATGAATTGAGTGGTACGAATGCACCGACGACGTTCTTCGTCGCGACGACCGAATGGATTTGTTAAACGGAGACTTGCACGAATGCGATTTTGTTTGTGCTATGGATTCTGTCTCCTTTATCGATGACGGCGATGATGAGGACGATGGTGCTTCTTTTCCTTCTTTGTTTTCTTCGTTGATCTTCTCTAAAGTTAAGTTTCTCACGCTTTCTAAAAGCGCATCTTCTGAGACTTCCGGTAATTGCGACGAGGCCAACCACTCTGCCGTTCGTCTATCTTGTGAAGCTGGCGATGGAGTTGCGTTGTTTCCGAGCAAAAACTGCGGTTGTTGTTGGGGCGTCGGGAACGAAAACTCCTCCTCTTCATCGTCTTTCTTTTCTCGATGATACTGTTGTTGTTGTTGTTGTTGTTGTTGTTGCTGTTGTTCCATGAGTGTTTCTTTCATCATTTTCTTTGCATCCACACCTTCAAATTCTAATCCACCAACTGCTTTGATCACGCCTAACGGAGACAGTTCCATGTTTCGTCCCACCTTATTATTCACCATACCGCGCGGCGGTAGAGGTGAACATTCGCTTTCGCTTTGCAAACTCGACATTTTATCGATTTTATCAAAATAATCCTTCTGTTCGCGCAACCGTGCGTTCGAGGCGTTCTCTTCCTTTGACTTTTGCGCGTTGTCTTTCAACTTTTGTGCGCGCTTTTGCGCCGGATTTTTCACCCCTTCCTGCGGTTTAGTAGTCATTTTTGTTTCTTTAACAACATCAGCATTGGTGTTCTCCTTGTTGTCGACGTTGTTGTTGTTCCCCTGAGGACGTCCATTTTCTTTGTTATTGTTGTTGTTGTTGTTCGCACCGCTCGAAACCATCGCGGCTGCTGTTTTCTTCTTCCTTCGACCAAAAAACGTCATCAACCTCGTCTTGTACGTCACCGTGTCGTCGATAGTAGTGGTGGTAGCGATGGTACCCTTTTTGCTTTCTCGCTCTTCCTGTCGGTTCCACGACTTAAACGGCGAACTGAACATTCTGTTCGTTCGTAAAAGTATTTCCAAACAACACGGCGTTCAACGCGCGCAGAAACGAAACGCTCCGCCACTTTCGGCTTCTCTTCTCTTCTCTTTCTCTCTCTCTCTCTCTCTTTCTCTCTCTCTCTTTCCGAAAAGTGAAGCGACGCGACTTTCTCTTCTTCTTCTTCTTCGTCGTCGTCGTCGTCGATTTTTCCTTTTTTTCCTTTTTCGGGGGGGGGGAGGAGGAGGACAAGAAGAAAAAGGATGTGGGCACACAAAAAAGGAAAATTTTCTCTGCCAAAAGTGGCCCGTTTTTTTCTTCCGCTTTCTTTTTTTCCCTTTTTTTTCGTCTTTCGCTTTTTCTCTTTCGTTGACGAGAGAGAGAGAGCCGTCACACGAACACGCAACGCAAACGAACGCACTGCGCGCGTAAAGAGAGAGAGAGAGAGAGAGAGAAAAGCAAACAAACCGATATACACGAGGATGCGTCTGTCTTCTTACTCTCGCGCAGTTCTGTGAACGCATGCATAGAAAAGAGTGAGAGAGAGAAGCCCGCGAAGCTGCGATGGTATCGAGAGAGACCCCCTGCACGACAAACGGAATGAGACACTGGGAACCCTTGGGAGAAGAAGATGGGGGAGAACGCGATGCTATTACCACCACGACTAAAGAAAGAAAAACCTCGCTGTTATTCTCGGACGATAACGATTCTGAACAAGAAGACAAGAGACGAAGGGACAGTCGGAGACGATACGCGAGAAAAATAGCCCCAGACGATGAGAGTGAGTTGAGATTGATGAAAGAGAATGTGAAAAAGGAACCAAACTGGTCAAAGATTCAGAGCGTGAGGTTTATAGGGGAGAAAATGTCACACAAAGGCGTTGGAGTTATCGCGAAAACGAACATACCAGCGATTACAGAGCTCGTGAGAGAGTATGTGAAAGTAGAGGTGTGCGGAGAGTTCGAGAGTTTGAAGGCGGCGAAATCGAGCTTGACAGAAAAGGTGTTGGAGGTGGAGGCGCGTAAAGAATATTTGCGCAAAGAGGAAAACAGAAGGAACAAACTTCTGAAGAAAGGAGCGAAGAATGGTAGTAGTGTTGGCACTGGGAATAGTAGTAAATCAAAAGATGGTGAAATCGAGGGCGAGGATGAGGATTCGATATCGAGTGAAACTTGGACGAAAGCAGAAAAGCAAATAGAAAACACCGCAGTTGGCCAAGTTCGAAACATTTTGAGACCGACGCAATTCGGTGGCGTCGAAAAACGTAACTTGTATGTGCATTATAAACTTTTGAGCACACACAAAGTTTCTCAGTATTTCAATCACTCCTGTCATCCGAATTGCGCAGTTTCGAATACTGTCGACGAGGCGTGTTCGATTTATAGTTTGCGCGATATTCGTGCCGGGGACGAGTTGACGATTAACTACTCGGGGCCGATCTTAACCTGGGTACCCGTAGATATTCGACGAAGTATCCTTCGAACACAGTTTGGTTTCGAATGTCATTGCTTGCGATGCGAAGATGAGGCGAAAGTATCGCTGACTGCGAAAATATCCACCATAGCGAAGCCACCGACAGATCCGCGGTGGTTTTACATGCCGTGTTCAACTGAAACTGAATTCGAAAAGCTCTTCGATTTAAACACCGGCGAGCTGAACATAGACGCTGCGGTCTTGATGAGGGAAAATGGCTACAGGAAAAATCGCAGACACCATCGTCGTAACCATCACAAGAGCGACCAAGACGAAGAGGAAGGAGAAAGTAGTTCTTCCTCTTCCTCGATGTACGAAGAAGACGACAACTTTTCTTCAGACGACGATGACTATTCACACGATAGTGATGAAAGCGATACGAGCGCGTCCGAAGACGACGAGTTGTTGCGCTGGAACGAATCGCGTCGAACGAAATATTCCCGGAGATACAAGTTTGCCAAAGCTGCCTTGTCGCAAAAACTATTGACACCAATCGAACTGTATAGATTCATGCGAAAAGCGTTGATGCGAGACGACCACTGGCAGGCGTTCGTCACTAGAGAGGCTGTTTTAGACTATGTCAAAGACTGCGACGATGAAAGCTTGGATGGCGTCGAATTGTTCAAACTTTTGCTGACACATTGTAGGAGTTCTATGCGTATTTTCCCAAATTCGCCGCACTTTGCGCAAACATTTGCCACGTTGGAAAGTATGTACCAGCTGAATAGGAAGACTTTGAATGCAAATCTGAGTGAGCGATGGAAATTTCGATTGGAGGTCGTCCGAGAGAGCGTACATCCAGACGTTTTGTGTTGGAACAAGCCAAAGTTTTTGCACCGTTGATTTGTTTGAATAGTAGAAGTAGAAGAAAGCCTTAGAGAAATTTTGTAGGAATGAATTAACACACTTTGCCTATTTACACTTGTATAATTACTAAAGAATAAAATGAACGAGAAAGTCAGAGACAAAGATTAGGCCGCATACAAATATGGGTATAGAGTGTGTGGATTATGGGTGGATCTTATACGTGAAGTATGATGGTGAAGATAAGAATCTTCAATTTTTTTGTGTTTGTACGTTGCTTCAATTGTTCCCGTTTGGAGGGAAGAATCAAAATGACAACGCTTAACCGCCGAAGCCGTACAAAGTCTTGCCTTGTCTCTTCAACGCGTAGACGACATCCATGGCGGTGACCGTCTTTCTTCTGGCGTGTTCGGTGTACGTAACCGCATCACGGATAACG
>MDSZ01057646.1_pt1 | contig 12014 bp, 9 predicted proteins | sample 811201 | NCBI WGS metagenome assembly MDSZ01 (sample SAMN05326647, study PRJNA326480) | marine metagenome | isolation source: seawater | place: Indian Ocean: North | collected 2010
AAACCGCCTTATCAAGGCAAGGGTGAAACGGTGAGGTAAGAGCTCACCGGTTTTTTGGTAACAAAAAACGCAAGGCAAACCCCACTGGGAGCAAGGTTAAATAGAGAAGACGCAGCATTTAATGCAAAAAACAGTCTTTAGTTTGTCTTCTGGGTTAACCGCTTGAGCTTAGGCGCGAGCCTGAGCCTAGATAAATGAAATCTTCAATGACAGAACCCGGCTTATAGATTATCTGGCAGATCATAAATATTGTTCTTCTTTTGTACTTAATTGTTTAGAACAATAACATTGACTATTCTTTAAAAACCCATAATATCCCAAATTATCCCATTTTAAAAGGGGATTTAAAATATACGAAAAAAAATGTTTTTAACTTATTATGTTTTTATCTACTTACGAGAACAAGATAGACAAGAAAGGACGTGTTTCTGTGCCGGCAAATTTTAGATCACATTTAAATACACTCGGTTATAATGGATTTATTGCTTATCCATCATTTAATCATTCAGCTTTAGAAGCATGTTCGCAAGATAGGATAGAAAAATTATCTAATACGATAGATACTTTAAATCCTTTTGAAGAAAAAAGAGATTACTTTGCTACATCTATTTTGTCGGAAAGTGAAAATTTACAATTCGACACTGAAGGTAGAGTTTCACTTTCAAATAAATTGTTAAAACATGCAAATATTAAAAGCAATATTTTATTTGTGGGACTTGGAAAGACATTTCAAATTTGGGAACCAAAAAACTTTGAAAAATTTAAAAATTTTGCAAGAAAAAAAGCTTTTCAAAATAGATCTAATTTGAAATGGGAGAGCAAAAAGAAAGGAGACATGTCATGAGTATAAATGTTGGAGGTGGAGAGTTGAGAGAATTAAAACCAAGAATTTTAGTAATTGGGGTAGGGGGAGCAGGAGGTAACGCCATTAATGCTATGATTGAAGCTGGCATGCAAGGAGTTGAATTTGTTGCTGTGAATACAGATGCTCAGGATTTAAAAATGAGTAAAGCTGATGCTAAAATTCAAATCGGAATGAATTTGACCAAAGGACTCGGCGCGGGTGCTAAACATGACATCGGTCAAGCTGCGGCAGACGAGTCTATTAACGAAATTATAAATTTTATCCAAGGAAGCAATATGGTTTTTATTGCCTCAGGTATGGGCGGAGGAACAGGAACAGGCGCATCTCATGTAATTGCTAAAGCTGCAAGAGAAATGAATATTTTAACTGTAGGCGTTACCACTCTACCTTTTACTTACGAAGGTCCAAAAAGAATGAGAAGAGCTATGGAAGGATTAGATGAACTTAAAAGACATTTAGATACAACGATTGTAGTTCCAAATCAAAATTTATTCAAAATTGCAAATGAGATGACTGGGTTTGAAGAGTCGTTTAGTTTATCGAACGATGTTTTAAAACACGGAGTACAAAGCATAACTGACTTAATGGTAAGGCCTGGTATGATAAATTTAGATTTTGCAGATGTAGAAACAGTGATGAGCGCTAGTGGAAAAGCAATGATGGGAACTGGAGAGGCTGAAGGCGAGAATAGAGCTATAACTGCTACCGAATTAGCTTTAAATAATCCGTTAATTGACGAGTATACCTTGCAGGGTGCTAAAGGGTTACTTGTAAATATAACTGGTGGAAGTGACATTAAACTTTTTGAAGTTGATGCTGCAGTCAATAAGATAAGAGCAGAGGTAGATCCTGAAGCTGAATTAATTTTTGGTGCCATAAAAGACGAAGCTATGAAAGGCAGAATAAGAGTCTCAATAGTTGCAACTTCATTGAAAGGATCGTCAATTTCAACAGACGCTAGGCCAGTATTGAACGTTGTTAATGGTTATAATAATAGAAAAAGTTTTTTCACTGACAATCTTTTTTCAAAAAACAGTTTAGATAAGAATGTTACTAATTCCATAAATGGAGCTAATGCATTAAAACTTGATGAAAGCTATGAAATAAAAAATCAGGAGCATCAAAGTTCACTTATAGACAATTTTGAGAGTAATGAAGAAAATCAAATAGCCGATGAGGCCAAAGTTCAGAAAAATGAAGCTGAAGAAATAGCTACAGGAGTATCAATCGAGAGCGCATCTTATATGGAAAATAATTCTGATATAAAAGTCGAAGACAAGATATTTTCCGAAAATAATTCAACAATTGATAGCAATATAGAGGAACACACTCCAAAACTCTTTTCAGAAAACAGCAGTGATGATTCAGCCGAAACTGATTATGAACTAAAAGAAAACAATTACAACGAGCAACTATTTGATCAAGATAATAACGAGGAAGAGGATTTTGAGATACCTGCATTTTTAAGAAGACAAAAGTTTTGATGAATAAATTTAATATTAATGAATACTCAAAAATCATCTCTGGAAAAATCACATTTTCCAGTGATGCTGGATGAGACAATAAAAATTTTATCACCTAAAAATGGTGGAATATTCTTAGACTGTACATTTGGAGGAGGAAATTACTCCAAAAGGCTACTCCAGTTTCCAAAAACAAAAGTTATTGCGGTCGATAGGGACGAGTCAGTAAATTCAATAGCAAAAAAACTTGAAAAAAAATTCAAAAAAAGATTTGAATTTTATCGAATAAAATTTAGTCAAATGAACAAAATTTTAAAAAAAAAAGTTGATACAATCGTATTTGATCTTGGTCTTTCATCAATTCAATTAAATAATTTAAGTAGAGGTTTCTCTTTTAAATCAAAAGACAAACTAGATATGAAAATGGGTCTTTCAAATATTTCAGCTCAGGATGTAATAAATAATTTGTCTGAGGCTAAATTAAAATTAATTATTAAGATTCTTGGTGAGGAAAAAGAAGCAACAACAATAGCTAAAAATATTGTCAAAGCAAGATCTAAAAAGAAAATTACAAGAGTTGATGAGTTGGTAAAAATAATTGAAAAAAGTAAAAAAAAAAATTTTGCTTCGAAAATTAATCCAAGTACAAAAACCTTTCAAGCATTAAGAATATTCGTAAATAAAGAAATAACGGAACTCATTAATGGAGTTATAAATGCAACAAAATTTTTAAAACCTGGTGGTAAAATACTTGTAATAAGTTTTCACTCAATTGAAGATAAAATTATAAAATATTATTTCAGTAATTTTTCAAAAAATAAATCAAAACCTTCAAGATATATTCCCGAAATTAATAATGATAATGAAATATTGTTTGAAGAATATAAGAATGAAATAATAAGACCTACTCTCAAAGAATTAAAAAAAAATTATCCATCACGATCTGCTAAGTTAAGATTTGCCGTGCGAAATAAAAATAATTTTACATACCCAACTAGTTTAATTCAAAAATTTCAAAAATATATAGAAATAGAGGCTTTTAATGTATAAAATAAAAATTCTGATCTCAGTTATAATTTTTTCCTCACTTTTATTTGGAACGTCAATTATAAAAAACCAAACTAGAGAAATAGAAAAAAAAATTTTAAGAGTACAAGCTATTATTCACGTTAAAGAAAAAGATCTTTATGAGTCACAATTAGATTTCTCGTATTTAACATCTCCATTTATTATTGAAAAAAAAATAAATCATATAGATAATGAACAATACTTTCCTATGGAGTATTCAAAAATCTTTTTTAGTATGTCAAATTTTTTGAAACTAAATAACAAAATCGCTATACAAAATAATCAAAATGAAAAAATTAAAAAAAAATAAAAATTTAAATATAAACCAGGCAAGCTTTTACTTTGAAGATTTTTTAGAAACTAGAAAAAAAAATAAAATTTCACAAAAAAATACTGTTTCCCATGATAGGATCTATTTATTATTTTTTTTATTTTTTTCTTTAATTTTGATTTTTAGTCTAAGAATTATACATATTTCTTTGAACAAAATTGATTTATTTAATCAAGAAAAATCTTCAAATAATTTTTCATTAATTAGAAGGGATATTGTTGATAGAAATGGAACATTAATTTCCAGAAATATTAAATCTTTTCATGCAGCAATAAACCCGAGACTCATTAATAACAAAGATAATTTTTTGATAAAACTCAGATTGAATTTTCCTGATCTTTCAGTTGAAAAAATTGAAAACAAATTAAATGATGGAAAATATTTTTATCTTAAAAAAAGAATTTCTCAAATAGAAAAAGAAAAACTATGGAACATGGGAGAAAAAGGGATAATTTTCGAACCTTTTGAATCTAGAATTTATACACATGCTAATTTATTCAGCCATATTATTGGACAAGTTGATTATGATAATTATGGTATTTCAGGTGTAGAAAAATATTTTGATAAAGAATTAAAAGATAGGAACTTATCTAATGTTCCACTTCAATTAACTTTGGACACTGATATCCAATATTTAATTAATCAGGAATTAAATGTGGCACTAAAAACTTTCAATGCAACAGGCGGAGGTTCGTTGCTTATGGATGTGGAAAATGGAGAGATTATATCTTTAGTGTCATTACCTAACTTTGACATTAACTTAAGAAAAAATCTTAAAGATAAAAAATATATTAATAAAATTACTAAAGGAGTTTACGAACTTGGATCAATTTTTAAAACTTTTACTATCGCGTTGGCAATTGATAACAATATTTTAACACCTGAAACAGTCATTAAAAATATTCCAAATTCAATTAAGTGTTCCAATCATGAGATCTCTGATATAAAAAAATTTCCAAAAGATTTATCGGTCGAAGATATTTTGATTAGATCATCAAATGTTGGAACAATATTAATTGCCAGACAAGTTGGTGAAGAAAAATTCAAAAAATTTTTTGAGGATGTTAAACTTCTTAAAAGTCCTGAGTTAGAAATCGAAGAAGTGGGTAATCCTATTAATTTTAGTTGGAATAAGTGCAAATTAGAAACAGTTTCCTATGGACATGGAATAACCACTACCCCATTACAAGCTACAACAGCTTATGCTTCAATAGTTAATGGAGGCATAATAATTAAACCTAATTTAGTAAAAAAAAATCAACAAGAGCGTACAAGACTAATTTCAAAAAAAACAAGTGAAAAAATAAATGATATTTTAAGAAAAGTGGTTACTGCAGAGGAAGGTACAGCGAGCCAAGCAGATATAGATGGATATTATGTAGGTGGAAAAACAGGTACTTCTCAAAATTATCAAGATAAAAAACATAATCTGAATACCTTTATATCTGTCTTTCCCACTCAAAAACCTAAATATGCATTATTAGTTATGTTAGAAAATCCACAAGTTGCTAAAAACTTAATTTACGATTATAGGGGTGTAAAAATAAAAGGTACACGAAATGAGGCAGGCTGGAATTCTGTGTATGTTGCTGGCAAAATAATAAAAAAAATTGGACCAATTTTAGCCATAAAGAGTGAGGATTTTAAGCATCACTATGTTGTTGAAAAAATTAATTAAAGATCTTCCAACAAAAAAAAAAATTCATGTTAAAGGTCTTTCTATTAATAGTCAAAGCGTTAAAAGAGGGTTCATTTTTTTTGCTATAAAAGGTTTAAAAGTTAATGGTGAAAAATTTATTAAAGAAGCTATTAAGAACGGAGCTTCTGCAGTTGTATGCTCAAAAAATTGTAAATATAAAAATTCTCAAATCCCAATTATTAAGACTTCAAAAATTAGAACTTTATTAAGTAAAATTTCTTCTCAATTTTATAAACAAAAACCTAAAAATATAATAGCTGTTACTGGTACTAATGGTAAGACATCAGTTGCAGATTTATTTTTTCAAATTTTAAGATTAAACAATATACCCGTTGCATCAATTGGAACTTTAGGTATTAAATATAAAAAAAAAATTATTAAATCAGATTTAACTTCTCCAGACCCTATTTTGCTTCATCAAACACTTGAAAAAATAAAAAAAAATAAAATTGATAATGTAATAGTTGAAGCTTCTAGTCATGGATTAATTCAAAAAAGGCTAAATGATATCAATTTTAAAGCTGGGATTTTTACAAATTTAAGCTTAGATCATTTGGATTTTCATAAAACTATGAAATCTTATTTAGATGCAAAATTACTTTTATTTAATAAGATTATTTCAAAAAAAAGAACAATAATTTCAGATAAATCAATAAAAGAATATTCAATTTTAAAAAAAATTTCAAAAAAAAGAGATTTACGATTACTTGATATTACTCAAATCAAAGAAAAAATTCATAAAAAAAATTTAAATTTTAATGAAATAAAACTTAAAAATCTTTCTATGGCAGTAGCGGCAGCAAAATTATGCAATCTGAAAGAAAAAAAAATTTTTAGTGTTTTAAAAAAAATTAAAGATGTAGAAGGCAGACTAAATTTAGTGAGAAATTTCCCAAATGGTATAAAAGTTTATGTAGATTTTGCACATACACCTGATGCATTATCAAAATCACTTAAAGCACTAGGGGGTGAAAATATTTCGGTAGTGTTTGGCTGCGGAGGTAATAGAGATTTTAAAAAGAGACCGCTGATGGGAAAAATAGCAAGCGCACATTGCAAAAAAATTTATATTACTGACGACAATCCAAGAAATGAAAAACCTGAGAAGATAAGAAAAGAAATCATAAAAGGTATTACGTGTAAGGAATTTTATAATATCGGAGACAGAGCAAAGGCAATTAAAACTGCAATTGCAAAGGCTAATCCAAACGAGATAATTTTAATAACCGGCAAAGGTCATGAAAATAATCAAATTTATAAAAATAAAATAATTTCAATATCTGATAAAAAGATTGTAAAAGGCATTAAATCTAAGATTAAAAGATTGTCTAATACAGATCAAAACTTTATTGAAAATAAAAATATTTTAATGGAAATAAGTGGAAATAAAAAGATTAAAAATTTTCACGGACTTTCAGTAGATACTCGAACTTTAAAAAAAAATAATTTATTTTTAACAATTAAGGGAAAAAATCTTGATGGATCTATGTTTATAAATAATGCTTTTAGAAAAGGTGCAAAATTTGTTATTTCATCGAAAGTAATAAAAAAAAATAAAAATAAAATATTAAAAGTAGATAACGAAATAAATTTTTTAAATAATTACGCAAAGAGAAAAAGGGAAAATTCATCAGCAAAAATTTTTGCTATAACAGGGAGTGCAGGAAAAACTTCTCTTAAAAACTTATTAAAAAATTTACTTCAAAACTATGGACCAACATTAAGTTCACCTAAATCTTTTAATAATCACCTTGGGGTACCATTAAGTTTATCTCAATTGCATACAAAACATAAGTATGCAGTATTTGAAGTTGGAATGAGTAAAGCAGGTGAAATAAATACTCTTTCTAAAATTATAAATCCTGAAATTGGCGTCATAACTAATGTTGGAGAAGCACATATTGAGAATTTTGATAATTTAGATGGAATTGCCAAAGCGAAAAGTGAAATAATTAATAATATTAAAAAAAAAGGTACATTAATTTTAAATCGAGACGACAAATATTACAAATTTTTTGAAAAAAAAGGTAAGTCAAAACTTTTAAAAATTTTATCTTTCGGTATGAATAAAAATTCTGATGTTTACCCAATTTCTATATCAAAAAAAAACAAATATAATTATTGTAAAATTAAAGTTAAAAATCAAATAGTAAAATTTAAGTATAATAACTTGAATATCTATAATGTGATTGCCTCTTTAGCATTATTAAAAGAATTAAATTTAAACATCAAAAAAGTGATTAACCTTTTTAAAAAATACGAGCCATCAGAGGGTAGGGGAAAAATTCATAAAATTGAAAGATACAATAAAAAGTTCAATTTAATAGATGAAAGTTATAATGCGAATCCTCTTTCAGTAAAAAACGCTATAAAGAATTTTGATGCTATAAAAAAACATAAATTTAAAAAATACCTAATTCTAGGCGATATGCTTGAATTAGGAAAAAAATCTGAGGAGTTACATAAAAACTTATTTAAAGTTATTAACAACTCTAATATCGATAAGGTTTTTGTTATTGGTGAAAAAATATTAATGACTTATAGGAAAATTAAAAAAAACAAACGTGGTAATATTTTTCAACAACAGGAAGATGTGGATTTTACTTTAAATAACATTATATGTTCTAATGACTATTTAATGATTAAAGGTTCTAACGCTACAGGATTAAATAATATAAGCAAAAAAATGATAAGAGGTTTTTAGATGTTATTTCACTTTTTTACGTCTTTAATCGAGCAATACTCTTTTTTTAATGTTTTTAAATATTTAACTTTCAGAACTGGTCTATCTGTTATGACATCTTTAATAATAGTTTTTATAATCGGAGGACCTTTAATTAAAATTTTTTCTGAAAAAATGATTACAGGCCCTATAAGGCAAGATGGCCCCCTTGATCATATTGTGAAAAAGTCAGGAACTCCAACTATGGGAGGAGTTATAATTATTATTGGTATAATTTTTAGCACTTTTCTTTGGGCAGATTTAAGAAATATTTACGTTTGGATATTGATATTTGTATCCTTAAGTTTAGGCGGTTTGGGACTTCTTGATGATATTTTGAAGATTAAATACAAAAATTCAAGTGGACTAAAATCAATATACAAATTTTTAGGTCAATTAATAATCGGTTCGCTAGCAATTTATATTCTTATAAAATATTCTAATCATGAGTACTTATTTAACTTGTACTTTCCTTTTTTTAAAAATTTAATTTTCCAAATGGGTCTATTTTTTATACCCTTTGGACTTTTTGTTATTATCGGAGCTTCAAACGCAGTTAACTTAACTGATGGCCTTGACGGCTTAGCTACTGTTCCAGTTATATTAGTGGCACTTTCATTTACACTTATTTCTTACGTAGTAGGAAATACAATTTTTTCAGCATATCTTCAAATTCAATATATACCCGATGTTGGAGAACTCTCAATTTTTTGCGGATCAATTGTTGGCTCCTGTTTAGGTTTTCTTTGGTATAATGCACCTCCTGCGAAAATTTTTATGGGCGACACTGGATCACTTTCTTTAGGCGGATCGTTAGCAGCAATCGCAATAATTGTTAAACACGAAATTGTCTTAGCGATAATTGGAGGTTTATTTGTTTTAGAGACGGTTTCAGTAATTATTCAAGTTATATCGTTTAAACTAACTGGAAAAAGGATTTTCAAAATGGCACCAATCCACCATCATTTTGAAAAAAAAGGATGGGCAGAGTCAACAATAGTAATTCGTTTTTGGATCATAGCCATAATATTAGCTTTAGTTGGGTTAGCGACTTTAAAACTTAGGTAATTAATGCTTTCTAATAAAAATTTTAAAGAGCTATCTTTTTTGGTTTATGGTCTTGGTTTAACAGGAAAATCTGTAGTAAGATTTTTTAAAAATAACAATATTAAGAATTTTCAAGTTTGGGACGATAAAAACCAAAAATTTTTAAAAGAAAGACGACCTTCAAATTTGAATAAAGCTCTCAAATTAGTTGATTATATAATTTTGAGTCCAGGCGTAAGCCTTAAAACTTCAAGTAATAGAAATTTTTTAATAAAATATCAAAAAAAGATCATTACCGATTTGGATCTAATTTTTAGATTAAAAAACTTTTACAAAAGTATCGTAGTAACAGGAACAAATGGAAAATCTACAACATGTAAAATTCTTAATCACTTACTTAAAAAAAACAAATATAGAACTTTGCTTGGTGGAAATATTGGGACACCATTGCTTAATTTGAATATAAAAAAGAACAGTTTTCTTATAATCGAGGCATCATCTTTTCAACTCGCATATTCAAAATTTATCTCTCCTGATTTTGCTTTTTTACTAAATATAACTAACGATCATTTAGATTGGCATGGAAACATGAAGAATTATATTTCTTCAAAGTTTAAAATTTTTGAAAATCAAAAAAAAGATCATTTTTCTATTGTTAACAAAAAGTTTAAGTCTCTATTCATAAAAAAAGGTTTGTTGGGTAAATTAATTATTCCAAATTTAAAAGATTATCAAAAATTAAAATCAATTATCAATAATTCTTATCTTAACTCAGATATAAACGACGAAAATATGTCAAACGTATATGAGCTTTCAAAGATTCTTAAAATTAGTAAAAATTCTTTTTTGAAATCACTAAAAACATTTTCAGGTCTTCCACATAGATATGAAATATTCCTTAAGAAAAAAAATTATACTTTTATAAACGACTCAAAAGCAACTTCATTTCAAGCAACAAAATTTGCACTACAGAATACGAAAAATATCTTTTGGATTGTTGGTGGTTTACCAAAAAAAAACGACAAATTTAATTTTAATGGTTTTAAAAATAATATAATAAAATCCTACATTATTGGCAAAAATATAAACTTTTTTAAAAATCAACTGAAAAATAACATTAAATATGAAGTTACAAATAACATCGAAAATTCAATAAAAAAGATTTTAAAAGACACTAGCACTTTTGAAAAAAAAAATATCACAGTTCTTCTAAGTCCTGCCTCAGCTTCATTTGATCAATTTAATAATTTTGAAAATAGAGGAGAAAAATTTAAAAAAATAAGCAAATACTATGTACAAAAATACATTTAAATTTAAATTAGTAAATTATTGGAGGATCATTGATAAAAAAATTTTTTTTTGCTTTCTAATTCTCTTTTTTCTTGGACTTTTTTTCTCATTTTCATCTACCTCATCATTAGCTGGCGAACGATTAAATAAAGATTATTATTTTTTTTTCACTAAGCACTTAATTTTTACTTTTATAGCTTTAAATTTGATGTTTTTTATTTCTTTTTTAGAAACCCCAATCCTGAAAAGAATTATAATTCCATTATTTATTATTTCCTTTTTATCCCTTACCTTAGTTCCTATAATAGGTGTTGAGGTAAAAGGCGCAAAAAGATGGTTAGATTTTTATTTTTTTAGACTTCAACCTATCGAAATTTTAAAACCTTTTTTTATTCTGGTTACAGTAAAAGTTTTGGATATAGATAAACTTCAAAACTCTCAAGTTAAATATTTATTTAGTTTCTTACTATTATCATCGGTTGTTGTTCTTCTAATTGACCAGCCTGATCTAGGTCAAACCATACTATTGGTGTTGAGTTGGATTGTAACAGTTTTTATCTCTGGTGTAAGCTTGTTATATATAATTGGATTTTTTACAATTTTTTTATTCTTAATTAGCTCACTTTTATTGATGATGCCAGAAAAATTTGGCTACATCATAAACCGATTAACCTCTTTTTTAGATCCTTCTAAGGGAGATAAGTTTCAATCATCTTCTGCACTAGATGCAATAAAACTCGGTGGTTTAACTGGACAAGGTATGGGAGAAGGAATTTTAAAAGAAAGTGTCCCTGAAGCTCATACAGATTATATTATCGCAATTATTGCAGAAGAGTACGGATCAATAATCTCAATTTCAATAATTTGTATTTTTTTGTACATCTCATTCAGAATTATAAAAAATTGTATCAATCAAGAGGACCAACTAATTAAAGTCTCTTTATGTGGACTTGTTACTTTACTGATATTTCAAACATTTATTCACATTGGTGTGAATACTAGTCTAATACCAACAACAGGGATGACCTTACCTTTTCTTAGCTATGGCGGATCATCTTTAATCGGCAGTGCTTTACTCGCTGGAGTTATATTAAATTATACAAAAAATAAAACTTATCTGTATGATTAAAAAAATAAAAGCATTAATTGTAGTGGGTGGAACCGGAGGACATGTCTTTCCTGGATGCTACTTAGCTAAAGATCTAATTAATAATAATTACGACGTTGAGGTCGTTACAGACAAAAGAGCCTATAAATTTCTCAATAAATTTAAAAATTTAAATATTTCTATTTTACCTTCAACACCAATTTTAACGGGAAATATTTTTTTTAAATTTTACTCTTTGGTATTAATTTTTTGCTCTATTGTGAGATCAGTCTTTCACCTATTAGTAAGGAGACCTTCAATAATTTTTGGAATGGGCGGCTATGCCTCTTTTCCTATTTGTATCGCAGCCAGTATTCTTGGTATTAAATTTATAATCTATGAAAATAATTTGATAATTGGAAAAGCTAACAAATCTTTGTTA
>MDSZ01270330.1_pt1 | contig 12014 bp, 7 predicted proteins | sample 811201 | NCBI WGS metagenome assembly MDSZ01 (sample SAMN05326647, study PRJNA326480) | marine metagenome | isolation source: seawater | place: Indian Ocean: North | collected 2010
AAAAATCCACCGTCACCGGCAAAAGCGATTACTGGGCTCTGCGGGCGAGCGATGCGGGCTGCCAATGCGCCTGGAATGGCATAACCCATGGTGCCCAATCCGTTAGAGGTCAGAAAATTTCGCTCTCCGTGGGATTTCCATTTCTGTACTACGAGCAATCTACTGGCGCCCGCATCACAAGTGGCTACCGTGTCTCTTGGCGTAACATCAACTACTGCTTCCATTGCCGCTTGCGGAGACAAGCCAGTTGAGGGCGTGTTTAATGCATTGGAAACGGCAATCCGAAAGTCGCTCGCTGCTCCAATACCCCACCCTTGGCCTGCTTGACAAAATTCTGACAACCTGTGGAGCAAAAGTTTCAGATCCCCAACCATTTCCAGATCGAAAGGAACCAAACCATTCAAAGTCGGGACATTAGTGAGAGAAAGAACCGGAATCTTGTATGGCCATGGTTTAGGTTGAAGCTCAACTACATCGAGACCGATGGTAATGATTAGGTCTGACTGCATTACCAGTTCCCGTTCAATTAATCCGCCGATTATGCAACCTGCGCTGAGTTCGTGATCTTCCGGAATCACGCCTTTGCATTTCGACGTTGTCAGGACGGGCGCACCCAAATGTTCAGCCAATGCCACAAATTCTGACGACGCCTTGTCCCAATAAATACCGAGCCCGGCAAGAATTACCGGTTTGCTCGCCTTATTAATAAGGTCGATTGGTTTGCGCAGCGCATCTTTGTCAGGGTCTATCGCCACTCTCTCCGGCAATAATGCCGGTTCGCCCATTAACGGACTTGATTCCTGCTTCAGATGGGTAGAGGGAAGATCAATATGTACTGGGCCAGGTGTAGGTGAGGTTGCCACCTGAATTGCATGATGAAGCTGCAACCTCGCTGTATTTGCCTGCAGCGTCGTATTCCATTTCGTAATCGGCGCGTAAATCTTTTGATGATCTATCGTTTGGCGAAGACGAGTCTCAAAGATGTCAGTAGGATATTGATCTGTGAGAGCAAGCAAAGGAGCTCTATCAGACCAAGCGTACGCGATGCCATTCACCATGTTTGTTGCACCAGGCCCACGCGTTGAGGTGCAGACACCGGGACTACCGGTAATCTCGCCCCAGGTTGCTGCCATTATGGCTCCGGCTACTTCCTGCTTCATCAGGATATAGCGCATGTCACGCTCACGAGCAGCATCCATTAGATGAACCGTGTCCCCTCCAGGATGGCCCACGATAAAGGGAGTTCCCATCTCCTTAAAAGCATCCGCCATTACTTCTACAGTAGTCTCACTCATGAATGATTCCTAATCCTTATCATCTGGATAGTTGATATCAATAACCAGATTTAAATAATCATCTACAGTAATTGTTGTGTCAGGCCCAGCAACAACCGTTGACTCCCGCTCTTCTATCACCGCGGGACCAGCGAAAGACACGCCGGCTTCAAGGCCGTATCGATTGTAGATCTTGCAGGGCATATAGCCTGTTTCAGGAAAAAACACCTGACGCTCCCCTTTCTCTACAGCACCTCGATCAATTTGCTGCCCTTCGAAGTTAAGCTGGATATTTGGTGTTGGGCCTGAAGCGGAAATTCTCCAGCTCACTGTTTCTATCGCGACGTCAGAAATACTGCGCCCAAATAGTTCAGAATAGCGTTGCGAAAACTCCCCAATCAGTAGTTCAGGAAGGTTCCTGCTTTCCCATTCATCCGGAAGATCAACTGAAATCTCGAATCCCTGTCCCATGTATCTCATCTCAACCCGGTGCTTTATAGTGATACTTTTCTCATCACCACCTGCTTCAACTAGCGATTTAATGGCAGCTTGAGACATCTCCTCATATAGGTTTTTCACTTTATCAATGTTGAGTTGATCCAATCGAGAAACATAGCTTTTCACTCCTTCCGTCGCAGGTGCAGCAACGAGGAATCCCAGCGCAGAAGAAACACCGGCACCCAATGGGCATATGACTCTTTTCAGTTTTAACTGTTTCGCAACACCGTATGCATGTACCGGTCCTGCACCACCGGTGGCGACTAATGTGTAACGCCGCGGATCTCTGCCTTTTTCAGCGATGTATCGACGGGTTGCCGCAGCCATGTTGTTATTCACGATCGCGTGAATGCCAGCAGCGGCGGCCGTCACATCTATCCCCGAGGGGCCAGCGAGATGCTGATTAATCGCTTCTCCAACGACATCAGTGTTCAACGCCATTTCGCCGCCGAGGAAATAGTCCGGCGACAAATAACCCAACAACAAATCTGCATCTGTAACCGTCGGCTCCTGCCCTCCGAGTCCATAGCAAACAGGACCTGGTTCTGAACTGGCGCTGTCTGGCCCTACTTTGACCAAGCCCATAGCATCGAGTCTTGCTATCGATCCGCCGCCTGCGCCAATTTCTATCAAATCAATTACAGGGACTTTAAGAGGGATACCCGATCCTTGTCGGAAACGACGCACCCTGCCTGCCTCGAAAGTGTTCGCGTGCTCAGGCTCACTATTTTCAATCAGGCACATCTTGGCGGTTGTGCCTCCCATATCAAAAGCAATGAGTGATTCGGTGTTGGTCAGTCTCCCGTAATATGCACCTGATATAGCACCGGCCGCCGGTCCTGATTCAATCATCTGAATCGGGGCTTGCTGCGCAACTCTGAGCGCGGCAATGCCTCCACCGGACAGCATCACGTTCAATGGACCTTCCAGCCCCATCCGAGTCAGCTTATCCTGAAGATCATTGATATAGCGACGCATTAACGGAAGCACATAGGCATTCGCAACAGCGGTATTGGTACGTTCGTACTCTCTGATTTCAGGCGCCACTACAGTTGAAACAGTCACAGGAATATCCGGATGCGCTGAAACGATGATTTCATTCGCTCTCTGCTCATGCCAGGGGTTTATATAGGAATTGATAAAACATACAGCAATAGCATCGACGCCCCCAGCAACTAATTCGTCGCTGGCAGCCTTTAGTTCTTTTTCATTCAGGCTAACGAGAACCTCACCTTCCGATCCAATACGCTCGTTGACCGTGAGTCGTAAATTTCGCGGAACCAGAGGTTCTGGTTTTTCAAGAAACAAATCATAAAGGTCGTAGCGCATTTCATGCCCTACTTCCAACACATCTCGAAAACCTTTGGTTGTGATCAGCCCGACCTTTGCGCCATTGCGCTCGATAACAGCGTTGGTCACCAGAGTTGTCCCGTGAACGATGCCGTCCAGGTCAGACATCTCAATGCCTGCTTCTCTGGCAATGCGGGCAACGCCTTCACAAATTGCCCTACTGGGATCATTCGGCGTCGTCAGTTGCTTGCCGGTAAAAATCATATCCCGGCGTTCATCAACCAGCACAAAGTCTGTAAAGGTGCCACCGACATCCACACCAATCCTGATTCGCTTTTGCATGTATAAGAATCTTGTTAAAAATGTTAACGGTTATAGAGAGCTCGGAGCCTCTGGTGACTCGTAGCCATAATCTGCTTTGGCCGCTGCTTCGGAGATATATCCTGCGTCAATATCTCGCTGAATTGCTTCAGGAGCCCGCGCTTCAGGTCGACCAAATCCGCCACCGCCTGGAAAGTGCAGTTTCAACAATTCGCCAGGTTTCAATACGGCGCGGGATTTTAGATGCGCCAAAGATCCATCGCTTAACTCAACTCTTGAGAGCGAACCATTCTTGCCTCCGAGAATCCCCATTGGAGGGTATTTTCCGCGATCACCAAGCGTTGAAAGATTCACGGGGGATTCGGAAAGCACTTCTATTTCGATGTCCTGGCCTAATCCGCCGCGGAATTCTCCCGCTCCCCCAGAATCAACCGTTAGTTCTTTTTTCCACACCCTCAAAGGTGAAGCACTCTCCAGTGCTTCAATACTTCCAACCCCTGTATTAGAGGGAAATGCAGTGCAAGCGTACCCATCCATACGGTGGTTTGCTCCTAATCCCCCGCAAGCAAATAACACCTGGTTGAATCGATTACCCTGGCGATCCGTGCCGCCATAAACTGTGCGTAGGGTCGGGGAGCTTCCGGAATCCGCACTGACCTTGTCTGGTACAACCTGTGCGAGGCACCGGTAGATCACACCCGGAAGAAAGTGGCCAGTGAGATGCCGTGCTGCTGTTGGTGCGGGTGACGTCGGATTAAGTATGCAACCCTCGGGTGCCGATATGGTCACCGGGAGGAAAGACCCTTCATTACGTGGGCTATCCGGATCAAGAGCGCATTTGATAGGGTAAGTTGCGTATGAGAAGGTGTATTTCAATACCGAATTAATACCGCGAGCAATTTGCGGTGAAGTCCCGGAAAAATCTAGATAGAGATCAGAGCCTTTGATAGTCAATTCGCATTCGATATGAGTTTCTTCCTCATCAAACCCATCTGCATCTACTGAAGCATGCCAACTACCATCAGGAACAGCCTCAATTGCCTTGCGCATAGCCATTTCGGCTCGACCTCGCAGTGCAGAAGAGAGCGTCGTAAGTTCATCCAATCCTGTGTCTTCGAGAAATTGCTGGACACCTTTCGCACACACGCGCTGCGCCGCTACCTGAGCATATATGTCTCCCATCACTTGATCCGGAACCCGAACATTCGAGCGTATCGTCTCGGCAACGAATGGATCCTCTACATTTTCTCGAAGAAATTTCACTGGCATGATGCGCAGCCCTTCTTCAACCAGTTCGCGGCAGTCGGAACCCCAACCCGCGCCCCCTATGTCAGGGAGATGCGCAATCGAACCTGAGAAGGCAACGAGTCTACCTTTGTAATAGATAGGAGAAGCCATAGTGATGTCGGGCAAATGCCCGGAGCCGATCCAGGGGTCGTTAGTTAGGATGCAGTCGCCCGGTCGCCATTCTTCAATCGGAATACGAGCAATGAATTCTCGAACGGCATTCGGGAGCATTCCAACAAAAGAAGGAATTCCACCTGTATTTTCGGCTAAACAATTACAATCAGCATCCATCAATACAGTGGCAAAATCATTCGATTCCCGAACTAGAGTAGAGAAGGCCGTCCTGAGCAGAGCGGCTGCCGATTCGTCTGCGATGGAAATTAATCTTGACCAGTAAATTTCCAGTGTGATTGGATCGAAGTCTTTATTGGCTCTATTTGTCAATCGAAGGTCCCTGGTGCTTGCAACCATGAGAAATTAGCGGGTAATCAAAAACCCCCGCTCTTGAATCAAGAACGAATTACTTGTAATTTATACAATTGCATAATAACAATCAAGACCAAGATTTCTTTTACTCAGGAATAATCACCAGGACTGCATAAGCCACTCGAGGAAATTTGTGAAAAAAGACGCTGTGAAATTTTATGTTTCAGGAGAATGGATCAAGGGCGACGGAGACCCTTTCCACTCAGTGAATCCCGCAAACGGAAAACTAATTGGTTCGGTTTGCGCAGCGGCTGAAGCCGACCTGGAACACGCTGTGGATGGAGCCAAAACAGCCCTTAACAGCCCGGAATGGGGAGGCCTCAATCCCCATGAGCGAGCAAGGTATTTGTATCGGTTTGGTGAACTTATCGACAGTAACAGCGAGTCACTCAGCCAGATTCAAATGATGGATAACGGAAAAACGATTAGCGAATGTCGGCAAATGATCTCTGATGCCGCAAATTGCTTTCGATACTATGCGGGCGTATGCGAAACAGCAGAGAGTATAGTCACGCCTTCTCGGGGAAATTATCTTTCAATTAACATCAGTGAGCCGATTGGCATTATAGGAGCCATAACACCCTGGAATTCTCCAGCGCTTCTTGAAGCAAATAAGCTCGCGCCTATACTTGCTGCTGGGAATTGCGTCCTCCTCAAGCCTTCTGAATATACACCACTAATTGCTCTGGAATACGCGAAGATAGCAGAGCAGATAGGAATACCAGCCGGAGTATTGTCTGTCCTCACCGGGGGCTCTGCTATAGGTCAAGCGATTGTCGAGCATCCAGCTGTAGGAATGATTAGTTTCACTGGCGGACCTGTGGCCGGCAAAAAGATCGCAGAAAGAGCGGGAGCGCTTTTAAAGCCTGTTGTTCTCGAACTGGGGGGAAAATCCCCTAATATAGTCTTTGCTGATGCAGATTTAAGTGACGCTCTGGATGGCGTAATCAAAGGAATATTCTCTGGCGCAGGACAGTCATGTGTCGCCGGCTCTCGAATATTTGTTCAAGGTTCGGTTTACAATAGTTTCGTTTCTAACCTAATTACGCGAGCAAATGATTTAGTTGTAGGACACCCAGACGCACCATCGACTGACATTGGGCCGTTAGCGAACTTTAGTCATCGAGATCTAGTACACGATCATGTGTCTCAAGCAATCGCTGAGGGTGCAGAGTTACTTTGTGGCGGTAAGATTCCAACATCTGACGAATTGGCTTCAGGCGCTTACTACCCCCCTACGCTAATCAGTGACGTTCACCACCAATCCAAGATCTGCCAGGAAGAGATTTTTGGGCCGGTAGGAGTGATTTTGCCATTCGATGACGAAGAAGAGTTAGTGCGCAAAGCCAATGACACTGACCAAGGGCTGGCATCTGGGATTTGGACAAAAGACCAGAAACGCACCTGGCGTATTGCGCGCAAATTGCAAGCGGGTACAGTTTGGATCAACACTTACAAGCAGCAATCCATTTCCACTCCATTTGGTGGATACAAGCAAAGCGGTCTCGGACGAGAGAAAGGCATTCAAGGCATGAAGGTGTATATGCAATCAAAAAGCATTGTTTGGTCAAATTAGGGAGTATTAGGTCGGCAGCAGCTTGCCTCCAAGGGACTTACTTTACTTATAATTTTTCTTCAACCAGTGATGCGGCCCTGTTAATTCCGGAATTTCGGACATGCTCTTGAGCAGCCAATCTGGCTGCCTTGGGGTCACGGGCCACGAGCGCGTCAAACAACTTTCTGTGCTCATTCTGCGCCAGTTTCCAACGTTCATTGTCACGTCTGATTGGTTTCCAGATCAGTATTTTTGCCGTGTCGATCACCGCCTCTGATTGCTTGAGAAATCGATTACCAGAAATATCGAAGATCATCTGATGGAATTCTTCATTCCTGCTACTTAACTCAACGCCGCTTGGATCGAGCCCTTGTTCGAGACTAATAAGACTTTGATCAAGTCGTTCCAGTTCCTCGTTAGTCACAACACTTGCCGCCATTTCAGCAGCGAGGCCTTCAATTAATTCACGATAAGCAAAAAAGTCTGAGACTTGCTTGTGGCTCAGTCCTGCAACAGTGATACCCTTCCAAGGCTCCATTGCTATCAAGCCTTCGGCTTCAAGAATTCGCATCGCCTCCCTTATCGGGGTTCGACTCACCCCTAGCTCAGAGGCAATAGCACCTTCCACCAAGCGATCACCGGGAAGATAAATTCCCTCAGCAATCCCATTGCGTATGTGCTCTCTTACTTGATCCGTAAGCGAGCGTTTTACGGGTTTATTCGATTGCGAAGCCATGCCTGTGAAAAGTCTCCTCTAATCGCTGATATTCTAAACATTTTGAATGAGAGAGCTATAGATTTTGATAACGAATTGTGCTTTTCCCGCTACCTGACTCGCTTCTGTTACTTAATCCAACTGGAAATCTGCATTTCATTTACCTACGGCTGCGCAGAACTGATTCATCTAAATACTTGAGCAAGATATAAAAAACATGTATTTTATACATATGAATAATTAAGAGAATATCAGCACATAGCGCTGCAGCGAAGTAAAAGGAATTAAAATTGACGAACGCTGATGAATATTGTGTGCGTGAACCACAAAAGATCCCTGAAAGCTATCAGAGCTTAAGCCCTACTAGGTGCGACAGGGGAAAATTACGGAATCACGTCTCCGCAGACGCCGTTGTCATCGGCGCAGGCGTGACCGGCAGCACGTTAGCGGTACACCTGTCAGAAGCCGGGAAATCTGTAGTGCAACTTGAAGCCAGCGTGCCTGGTTGGGGCGGCTCTGGCCGAGCGTTCGGATCTGTTGTTCCGTGCCATAAGAATAGCGAAGACGCAATACTGCGTTATTATGGCAAAGCACGCGGCAACCAAATAATTGATGCATATGCTCATGGGCCAGTTCTAGTTTCAGAGTTGTTAACTCGCCATAAGATTCAGGCCGAAATTCAGGGTGGCGGATGGGCTTATGGTGCTCATACCAAAGCTTACGAAAAAAAACTCAAGGACCGAGCCGTCTACCTGCAATCGCGCGGGGCCGATGTTGAATATCTTAACGCTCATGACTTCGCAAAGGTGACTGGCAGCAGCTACTATCGAGCTGGAATCATTGACAGACGGGCATTATCCATAATTCCGCTTGAGTACTGCAAAGGGCTATTTAACGCCGCACAAGAGTTAGGAACATCACAATTTGTCGAATCACCAGCTATAGAGGTCACCAAGAACAAAGACGGCTCATGGACGGTAAGAACTCCTGAGGGAAGCGCATCAGCAGAAAACATCTACTTCTGCACGAATGCCTATACCAAAGGCATTTGGCCTCGATTGGACAAAGGCTTTGTGCGAGTTCGCGGTTGGGGAGCTACCACATCCAAAATTGACTCCGATTTATTAGCTGAGATTCTGCCACAGAATCATTTTATTACAGATACAAGGCACCTATGGTCAGGCATAAGGAAACTGCCAAATGGGCAGCTTCATCTTGGCATTGGCGGTCCTTCAATGCGACTAAGTGGGAAAGCTGATCTGAAAACCGCTACTGAGCGATTGATTGACGTTTATCCGGCTTTGAAAAAAGTAAATTGGCATGAGGGCTGGAGTGGCTGGATTGCTATAAGCTTAGACCAATTCCCTCGGATACTTCAGCTAGCAGACGGAGTCTGGGCTGCTCAAGGGTACAGTGGCCGCGGCCTCGCCATGTCAACTTTGTTAGGCAAAGAACTAAGCGGATGTGGGGATAATGCCAAATCTAACGATCAGATTTTCCCTGTTGAAAGGATACCCCGCATCCCATTTCACAAATTTGCACCATTAGGCGCTGCCATGCTGATTAGTTGGTATGGACTTATGGACCGCTTCGCTCTTAGAAAGCGATAATCACGGCAATAGTTTACTGTTTTTATACTCAGGCGATTCCTGCTGCTGTTTATCAGCGAGGGGGTTTCTAACTGCAACACGATCGCCCCCGGTGAGGACAAAATATGAAGACTCTAGGCAGAACCCTGCTTGATCTGAGCCTGCTATCGCTGGTTCTTTTAACTACTGCGCCAAGCTTAGAAGGCGCAGAGGCGAATAACACATCGACCATACCTCGGACGAGTGATAGGAAGGCTGACTTCAGCGGCATTTGGCAGGCTATAGGCAGCGCGCATTACAACATAGAGCCACATGCTGCAGAGTTCCCACCGATTCCCGAGCTCGGCGCATTTGGAGCAATCCCCGCCGGCCTTGGTATCGTCGAGGGAGGTGAGATTCCTTACACTTCGGAAGCCCGCGCAAAGCAGGAAGAAAACAAGTCTGACTGGCTGAATCTCGATCCTGTAGTCAACTGCTACATGCCGGGAGTTCCGCGGGCTAATTACATGCCTTTTCCTTTTCAGATCATACAATCATCAGAGCATCTTGTATTCGCCTATGAGTTCGCGAGTGCCAACAGGATCGTCTATCTAAATCGCCCAGATTTTGAAGCACCGGTTTTCAGCTGGATGGGCCATAGTAGAGGGAGAATGGATGGAGACTCTCTCATAATCGATGTTACTGATCAGGTGAGTGATACGTGGCTGGATCACGCGGGGAATCATCACAGCGATGCGCTGAGAGTAACTGAACGCTTCTCCTACAAGAACAAAGACCTTTTAATATACGAAGCAACTCTTGACGACCCCAATGTATATACTAGGCCGTGGACGCTGCGTATCCCTCTGTACAGAAGACAAGATACCAATATGCAACTTCTGGAATTTAAGTGCGTCGAGTTCGCTGAGGAACGCCTGTATGGCCACCTCCGCAAGGAAGATTGATTGGCTTCACATCTAAAGCAAACCGAGTTGCTGAAAATATACCTAGTCGATTGCCAAATTGAGCATCCACCTTAACAGGGGAAATTCTTTTGCTTGATTATTTTATTCAATTGTATAAAATTACAGCGTTGCTTTGATTTGGCCAATTTTCGTGGTGCTAAAGTACTGTAGGAAGTGGCTTCTACAATGCAACATGCGCGATAACAGCGTGGGAGTATCGCGCAATTTGCTCCCTCTCCATGAGGATTTTGCCCAACCACTCCGTGGTTGGGCATTTTTTTGCGCGCGCAAATCTTATGTGTAAACGCGCATCTTCCCAACCGCCCTGTTTACTCAAAAACATTCATCTTAGTGCAAACGTGAGCACTTCCCTCATTTATGAATATTCATTACACTCGCTCGTGCGTCGGTAGTTCTTCAGATTTAACACATGCCAAATAATACTCCGCTTACAGACCAGGCTCTCGCTTTCCTACGAGACTCAATTCAGTCAGGCAAACTCTCTCCTGGACAAGAAATTGACTACAATCAGCTCGCTTCTGAGCTAGGAATGAGCCGTACGCCAATACGAGAATCGATCAGGCAACTCATTACCGAAGGTCTTGTCGAAGTGAGTCGCGGCGGCACACAGCGCATAACCGAGTTAACAGCAGAGCAGGCAGAAGGCTTTTATCAGGTAAGAGATGAACTGGAACTGGCTGCCGCCCGAGCTGCTGCAGTACACATTTCAGATTTAGAAATTGAGATGTTGAAGGCGAATCTGCAAAGATTCGAATCTTCAAAGCGGGATAAAGAATTACTAGTCAAACTAGATAACCAATTCCATAACTTGATATACGACGCGTGCAATAATGTGTATTTAACGCAAACCTTAAAGCTTTTACGAACACGGATCGGGCTCCTAAAAGGCAAACCTTTTCACACAGAAAAACGTGTAGAAGACGCGTGCAAAGAGCATAAAGCCATCCTGAAAGCACTAAGTACGCATGATGTAGATAAAGTTGAAAAGGCTGTATCAACGCACTACGCCAATGCTCGGAAATCCCGCCTCAAACGAAAAGACTAGAGTTCAGATGAAGGGGCGCCTAATACGCAAAACCAGTCTCCAAATTTGACGATTTACGAATGCGGCCGGAGGGCTGATATACAGCCCTACTCAGCTGGTACATTTTATCAGCTCTCTTCCTGACCCCGGTAATACGTAATGAGCGGCAGCAGTACGGCGAGCCCAAGAATCAGAAACAGCGCCCCAGAAAAAACCAATGCCAATTTAAGGCTGTATACCTCTGCCAGATAGCCACAATAAGGTGACAATGCGGCAAACAGACATCTAATGATGAAACTTCTAATTGACATAACAGTGGCGCGCATGTGCGAGGGCGTGCACTTGTTCATGTACTCTCTCAATACAGGCGTTAGCACCCCACGAACAGAATAGAAGATCACAAGCACAATGAGCCCCCCGATGCCACTTGTATAAGCAAGAGCGAAAAAACCTCCACAGATCCCGGCAAGAAATAGGCATAGTAAAGCTTCAGTTTTAATTCTTTGTTCAATTACATGGGCAAAGTAAGACAAGACCGCCACCGCGAGGTTCAGTACCGCGCCAACGATACCAAAGTAGATTACCTGCAGCCCTATCTCCTTAAAATACGGCTGTGAATACCATGCCATCACCAATGTTGCGCATCCAAAGATTGATGAATAAAGAATGCAATTCCGCAACAGGCGATTTTCTAGAATCGCAAAACGAACGATGCTTTTTATATGTTTAAAGGGCTCCTTTGTTCCACCGACCAAACGATCAAACTGAGGCTCGAGTAGGGTCGCAGAAACGGCTAGACCTATTAATGCGATGCCTATCTGAACGTAAAATGGCGTTCTGAGACTAAATTCCGCCAGAGCCCCTCCAGCAATGAACGCAATTGCCTCAGCAAGGTTGCCCATCGATACCGTCCTACCCTCCAACCTCAAAAAATCCTGCGTCCTGTCTAACTTGGCACAGGTGTCATACATGAGAGCGGTATCTGAACCAGAAACGAAACTTTGACCAAC
>MDSZ01079431.1_pt1 | contig 12013 bp, 11 predicted proteins | sample 811201 | NCBI WGS metagenome assembly MDSZ01 (sample SAMN05326647, study PRJNA326480) | marine metagenome | isolation source: seawater | place: Indian Ocean: North | collected 2010
AAAGTTTAAGTTTATCTTTAGAAAAAAAACCTTTTTCAGCTAAAATCGAATAATAACCAAGGCATGCATGACCTTTGCTCAGTATAAATCTATCTCTATCTTCCCATAAAGGATCATCGGATTTATATTTTAAAATTTTTTCATACAAAGTAACTAAAATCTCTACTGTGGAAAGTGATCCACCAAAATGAGAACTGCTTGCTCCAGCTGCTAAAGAAGTATCTAAGATGCTTTTCCTTATAGCTTTAGAAACAAGTTCTAAATTTCTAGATTCATCAGCCATTAAATTTTAATATCCTCCTGTGATATCAATTACTTCTCCATTTATATAACTTGACATGTCTGATGCTAAAAATAAGACAACATTAGAAATTTCCTCGGGGTTTGCAATTCTTTTTAGAGGTATTTTTTTAACAGTTTCCTCAAGAGTTTTTTTATTTAATCCCCTTTCTAACATTCTAGTATCTGTTAATCCTGGTGCAACAGCATTTACCCTGATGTTAAAAGCACCTACTTCTTTTGACAAACACTTTGTAAAAGTATTTATTGCAGATTTACTTGCTGCGTAAATTGATCTTCCTGCATCACACTCAGTTGCTGCATTTGATGATATGTTTATTATTGATCCATTTCTATTTTTAACGAACAGTTTTAATATTCCTTTTATCAAAAAAATTGTAGAAAAAAAATTTACCTGAAATACCTCTTTAATTTTTTCGTCTTTAGTCATTTGCAATAATGAAACTTGATCAACTCCAGCATTGTTTACTAATACATCTATTTTTTTTGGATATTCCAATATCTTTTTAATACCTTCATTGATTTCTTTTTCATCACTCAAATCAAAATAAATTGAAGAAATTTTATTGCTATATTTTTTTGAAAGCTGAAAAATAATATTTTCAAATTCATCTGTTTTTTTCCTTGCACAACAAACTATATCAGAACCATTTGCAGAAAATTTTTCTATTAATGATAACCCTATTCCTCCATTACATCCTGTAATTAAAGAAGTTTTATTTTTTAACATCATAATTTAAATTTTAAATCTTTAAATTCTTTTTTATTATTTTTTTAAAATCAAAGCTAATTAATTTTTTAAAAATTTTTTTTGCAACAAGCTCATCTTCTTTATTTATTTTTAATATGGTACTCTTCCTTTTTAATTTCTTCAAATTTTTTAAAATATTTTTTTTTTCAAAATTACAAGAGATAACTGAACTCGGCATATCTCTTCCTTTTTGCCTATTCCCTAAGTTAATTGTTTTTATAGAAAATAAAGGAACTTCAGAAATGCCACTTGAAGAATTTCCAATCACACCATCAACAACTTTAAGCAACGAAAGATAACCTCTAGTGCCCATTGATTTAATGAAAACAAATTTTTTTTTTCTTTTAATAAATTTCTTTATTAAATTTACCATAAGCATTCCATCAGCGTCAGCATTTGGTGAAGTTAATATTATACGAGTTTCTTTTTGTTGATTTAAACATTCTAAAACAACTTTTAAATTTTTCAAATTATCGGTAGTGCTAATCATTTCTGGATGAAAAGTCATTAAGATATTCTTCTTTAAAAATTCAATTTTAAATACTTTTTTTAATTCACTTTTAGAAAAAAAATTTGTTTTTATAATTTTTTGTCTGTTTAAACTTCCAAAATTAAAAACAGTTTTAGAATTTTCTCCTAGTTGTATTATTCTTTTTCTATAATTTTCTGAAGTGGGAAAATGTAAGTTTGATAATTTTGTAATTGAGTGTCTAAATCCATCATCCAAAGAACCAGAAGTTTTTTCACCACCAGCAATATGTGCTATAGGTATTCTTAAAATAAAGGCTGAAATTGTTGCTGCTAACATTTCATATCTATCTCCAAAAATAACAAAAATATTTGGATTTATTTTTTTTAAAATATGTGAAAATTTTTTTAAAAAATCTGAGAATGATAAACTTACTGATAAAGAGTTTTTATTTTTTTTATTTGAAAAAACCTTAAAAATCTTTACCCCATTATTTAATTTAATTTCACTTAAACTTTTTCCAAAAAATTTATCATTATGATTTCCTGAAATAATTAAATATATTTTGTAATTTTTTTTGTGTTTTAAAGCTTCATTAACAATTATTTTTATCATCCCAAAATCTGCTCTTGATGTAGTTATAAAGCATATCTTTTTCATATTTTAATTAATTCATCTTCTTCAAAATTTTTTTGAGCAATTTTTCCTAAAACTTTATCTACTAGCATCGGTGAAATTCCATTTCCAGGTCTCTTAGCAGTTATATTAGTTCTGGAAAATCTTTGACCTTTTTTAATTTCACATTTAGCTACCAAAGAATTTCTTGCAATCACAATATTTTTTTTTTCACTTTTAGTTGGTTCTTTTTTTCCATTACCAAAAGCTATTTCTAAAAGTCTAACTTTATTAACCAATAATTTAAGATCCCTCTCTTCAATGCTTGCTTTATGATCTGGTCCTTGTAAGGATTTATCTAAAGTAATATGTTTTTCAATAATTTTTGCTCCCATTGCAGCTGCCCAAATACTAGCATCAACACCTAATGTGTGATCAGAATAACCAACATTAACTTTAAATTTATTCTTAATCGTTAACATTGCTTTTAAGTTTGCATCTTTTAGTGGCGTTGGATACTCGGTATTGCACTGCATAACTGTTATGTTACTTTTTTTTGTTCCACCCCTCATTAATATTTTTAATGCTTGATTGATTTCTTTCAAATTAGACATACCAGTAGAAATAATAATTTTTTTTTTGAGTTTTCCTATTTTTAATAGGTAAGGAAGGTTTGTTATTTCACCTGATGGAATTTTAAAAAATTTCATTCTTAATGATTTCAAAAAATCTATTGATTGAAGATCAAATGCTGTTGAAAGAAAATTAATTTTTTTTTTTTTACAATAATTGGATATTTTTTTAAATTCATCATAAGAGAGGGATATTTTTTTAGACATTTCTAATTGATTTTGTTTGTTGCCAGTATTTTTTATTTGATATTTTGCTTTTAAAGCATGCTTAGAAATATGCATACTTGGAATTGAAGTTTGAAACTTTATAAAGTCAGCACCACATCTCTTTGCCATATCCACTAGTTTGTAAGCTAACTTAATATTACCATTATGATTTACACCGGCCTCTGCAATAATTGTTATTGATAGATTTTTTTTATTTGTCATTTCTTTTAACTACATTTCTTTTAAATTCTACCAATGAGGTATTTTTTGGTATGCTTGAAGTTATAGTACTACCAATTCCTATTTGACAATTTTCATCAATTTTTAATTTTTGTAAAATATTTACACCAGAGCCAATTAATACTTTTTTTCCAATTGTGCAGTTTCCACCTAAGGTTACAGAAGGCATAAGTGTTAAATAGTTTTTCGAATTTAAATTATGACCAACGTCACAAAAATTACTAATTATTGAAAAATTACTTAACTTTACCTCAAAACTAATATGCACGTTGTTAAAAATAATATTTCCTTTTCCAATTTTAAAACAAGGTGGAAGATAAATATTAGGGTGGATAAGATTTGGAATTTTATAATTATTTATAATTATTTCCTTATTAAATATTTTTTCTCTTAAGATGGGATTCATAATACCTGTAATAGCATAAATGTCTCTTCCAATTGGTTTATTCTTTAAAGAAAAAACTTTTAATCCATCTAAGATTTTTTTTGATTTTAATTCACTATCAACATAACCAATAACCTTCCATGTTAATTTTTGTTTGTTGATTTCTTGAATTAATTGATAAACTTCTCTTCCCGCAGGACCTGCAGAAAAAATTAAAATTTCTTTCATTAAATCAGCTGATTTCCTCTTTTGAAAAAATATCTTTGGCTAATGATGGATTAAAAATAGTTTGTTTTTCTTTTGTCATAAATTTAGATATAAAATTTTTATCTTCACCCGCTAGACAAAGATCGCTATGTTCTTTAAAGTATTTTATTCTAAATCCAAAATCTACAATTTCCTTTAATGGCTGTTCCAAAATATTGCCTATTTTTATATGTACGTATGGGCAAACTAATACATCTCCTAATGGAGTAATGTATAATCTATTAACCGTAGTACATCCTAATATTTTTTCATTGTTTCTATCGAAAGGATTCCATAAATTTCTTACAAGATTTCCGTATTTTTTTCTCAAGTTTTGAATGTGCTTTCTATCTTTATCATCACAAATAATTTCTTCCATTTTTTGCCACATGCCAGCAGGAACTGCAACGTTCAAAAGTGTTCTATATTTTTTTTGTTTAGAGTATTGTAATAGCTCCTCAAAATCTGGATTAAAAGCGTTGTAGTGCCCTACAGTTATATTTAGATATGGATCCATACCAGCTTTCTGAACATGCTCTAAGGACTCGATTGCTCTTCTCCAAGAGTCTTTCCGTCCTCTTATTTCATCATGTGTCTTTTCATCCATACTATCAATGCTTACAGAAACTCTGCTAACCTGATATTCGGCTAATTTTTTTGCCATTTTTTCATCTAAATAATATCCATTTGTAGTTACATACAAATAAAACCTTTCAGGCTTGATAGCTTCCAAGGTTTCAAATAGTAGATCGGGTCTAAGCAGTAACTCTCCACCTTGAAGGTCAAATTCAAAATATCCTAGCTCGTCAGCTTGATCAGCTAAATTTCCAATTATTTTAGGAGAAAGATATTCTTTTACATGATCACCTTTTGGAGAGTTAGTAAAACAGTATTTACATCTCAAATTACATGCATTGTTTAAATTTAAATCTATACCCCTTGTTTTAGTTCCAACCTTTCCCTCGTTTTTGTTTACATAAGTGTAAAAATCACGGAGTTTTTTTACAAGTTTAGGTTTTTTTAATAAAGGGGAATTTAAAGGCATAAATTCATCTAATTTTAAATTTTTTTATCTCATCTGGTAATATAATGTTAAAATCTGCACTGCAAGCTAAATCTCCTTTGACTTTCCCAATGCCTTTGCATTTTGCTATACCTCGATTAAAAGAAATTACATTTGTTTCTATTTCAAGTCTATCTTTTGGAATGATTTTTTTCTTAAAAACTAGATTGCTTGCTGAAATAATATAAACTAATTTTCCTTTATTTCCTGGTAAAGTTAGTAATGATAATGCCGACATTTGAACTAATGATTCTATTTGTAACATCCCTGGCATGTTTGGGTCGGAAGGCCAGTGAACTTTGAAATACCATTCATTTGGATCTAAGTATTTAAAGCCTTTTGCAGATTTTCCAGGTATGACCTCCTCTGCTTCATCAATCATTAAATAAGGAGGTTTATTCTGCTGATATTCTAAAATTTTTTCTTTTGATAACTTCATTTTATTTAAAACTAACCTCTCTTGATAAAGTTTTCACGATATCATAACCATCCCAAATTAAATCTATTTCTAAAGAGCTACCAATTGGGACAACTCTATCAATACCAAATAAGTTATTATTTAATATTAAGTTTCTAATTTCATTTTTATGAACTCCGTAATATGAAATTGTTTGACATTTTTTTGAAACATAACTTTTTAATTCGGAGATTTTATTTATATTTTTTTGAAAAAAAGTTCCACTTACTCCTCTTATATTTTCGATATTATTAATTTTTTTTTCAGATGACACAATAAATATATTATTATTCATGGAACGTTCAACTCTAGAAAAGTTTTTATATTTAATTAAGTTAGAAAGTAAATTAGTATATTTCTCAACAGCTTGGACCTCATCAAATTTAAATTTATTTTGAACAACACAATTTAATAAATTCCAAAATTTATTTTGAAATTTTGAGTCCTTCTTTCCTAACCAAAAAACAAAATGTGGTGAATTACATGCTTGTTGATTCATAATATAAGTATCATTAAAAAAATTCTTAGCTAATAAATTCAAATTTTTTTCACTTTCTTTCTTTAATTTACTAATATTAATTATTGAAAATGAATATCTATCAGCAAAAGTGATATCTATTGTCCTTTCAGGAATCCAATTTTTTCTAATTTCATTAATTGTTTTATCGCCACCCCAGATAACTCTAATATCACAGATGGATGATAAATATTTTGTAATTTCTTCATTGGATGAGTACTCAATAAACTGATTAGAATTTTTTAAGGTTTTATATATTCTTTTATTTAAAAGTTTTTTTAATAATTTTAAGATAATTTTTTTTTCTTTAAAATTCTCAGATGGGAGCTTTACTACATTCGAATTTCCACTTAATAGACCAAATATAAATGAATAAACAAAGTTTACTGGGACATTGGAAGGGCATATATGAAAAACCAGACCTCTTCCTACAACTAAAAAATTTTTTTTTTTGTTATTTATTAATTTTAACTGTTTATTACACCAAAACATCAAATATATTAAATCAGGGAACTTTCTAGCTATCTTATCTTCTTTTATTTCTTTAGCTAAATCATTTAAAAAATTTAATGAAAGCTTATTATATGCCTGAAATGATTTAATTTTAAAATTTTTATTTAAAATTTTTTTATCCAACCTAGGCGACATCGCTACATCCTCTCACTTCTGCTTTTTTGGCTCTTCCATAAACTTTAAAATATTTCCCCTTAAGTCCACATTCACAGTCATCTTCTCCTCTTATTTCTCCTATGTCTTCCGTTAAAATATTATGACCTGGGTAGCTTGTAGGTAGTGTTGACAAAAGCTGTATCAAGCCTTTTGTATTATTTTTGACAGTTTTAAAGTTACTATCTCTTATAAATATATCTGAAAAAATTGATGTATGAAAATATCCGCACTTTGGTGATTCAAAAAATATAGAACCTGTTTGCTCTACTAAGCCATAGTAATTATGTATTTTTTTAAGATTTAAATTTAACTTAAGTCTTTTTTTAAAATCTTCATTAGTAACTTTTAAATTTTCTATTTTTTTCCAGCCTCCTCCATGTACCAAAATTCCTTTAGAAAAGTCATATGATGAATTTTTGAGTTTAGGATTATCAATTAATATCTCAAATATCTTGCCTGTAAAACCAAAAATTAAAAAATTACTCTTTCCATAATTTTTAATAAATTTTGATAAACCTTCAAAATTGATTTTATTTTTTTCATTAAGAATGTAAAAATGATTTTTACCAAAAATTGAAAAACCGTATATGGCTGCTGATTTTGCATTTAACGTGCCTCTATCTTTTAAATTGGGATTTCTATCTATTATCAACATGGGTAATCTTTTATTACTAATCATTTCAGAAAAGATTGTATCTAAAACTTTTGTTTGAACTAGGGCGTTATTTCTATTCAAATAAATTTTTGAAGGGTTTTGTCCTGATGTACCAGATGATACAAGCTTTTTTACAACCTTTTCCTCGGGAATGCTTTTTAAATCAAACAATTTAAATAAATTAACAGGTAAGATAGGAAGGTCTTCTAACTTTTTTATATTGTCTATTTTAATTTGTAGCTTATCTGCAATATGTTTATATTCAATGCAATTATTATAATGATGCAGCGATAGTTCTTTAATTTTATTAAAAAAAATATTTTTTTTTGACGAACTTAATGTTCCAAAAGTTTGAAGGCTTGTTAATTCTTCGACGCTCATATAAATTTTTCCAAATGTGAATAGACTATTTTACCTGAAGAGTTAATTGGTGGAGTATTAAGTGTTTTTAAAATCAAAAAATTTGAATTAATTTTTATTTTTTTTGTTAAATATTCAATTATATCATTATTATTATTTTTATTTAAATTAAAAATAAAAAGCTTATTATTTTTACTAATACATAAACATTTATAACCTAGATCATTTAATATTTTTTCAATCTCATCTAAATTAATTCTATGGCCAAACAACTTTGCCTCACGATTTTTTCTTCCAGATACAAATATATAACCATCTGAGTCCATACTACCCAAATCTCCTGTTCTTAACTTGAATTTATTTTCATCTCCTTTTGAAAGGTCTTTAAAAGAATGTGCATACCCAAGACAAACATTTGGGCCTTGATATATAATTTCACCATCTTCTGGACAAATTGAGAGTTTCCCCCCTGGAATAGATTTACCTGCGCTTTTAAATTTTTCCTCTAATTTTTCAAATGGCAAATAAGAAATTCTAGAGGTTGCCTCTACTTGTCCATACATAACTATAAACTTGTAATTATTTTTTTTGGCATCATTTAAAAAATATCTCTTAACTTCTTCATCTAAATGACCACCTGCTTGAGTAACATACTTTAATGTCGGTACTTTTGATTTTGTAAAATTTAATTTTTTTAATATTTCAAAATTGAAAGGGACTCCCCCAAAGTTAGTTATTTTATATTTATTAGCCTTATCCCAAAAAGATTTTTCAATAAAGCTTGAATTATTTATACAAATAGCTGCTCCTGAAAAAATGTGAGAGTTGATGATAGATAAACCATATGTATAATGTGGAGGTAGAGTTGTAATAACAATATCATTACATTCAATATTTAAATACTTAGAGATTATTTCGGTATTTGAGTATAGATTTTTTTTTGAAATTCTTACAAATTTTTTGGATCCTGTGGTTCCAGATGTACTTAATAATAAAGTAAGTTCATCAAAAATTTTATAATTTTCATCTTTTTTAATCTGCAAAATAATGTTTTTATTTAATTTTAATTTATCCTCATACTCTTCTGCTTTTAAAGAAGAGTTTTTATTTACGAATAAATAGTAAGGTTTGTATGCTTTTATTATTTCCTCAATTTCTTTGTTGTCTGAGTTATGATCTATAAGCATTACTTTTAAATCTTTTCTTATTAAAGATATATAAGTTAGTAAGAATTCTGATGAATTTTCAGAAATAAATAAAATTAGCTTATCTTTTTTAAAGGAGTTGAATTTCTTTTCAAAAGAAAAAATATGATGATAAAAAAAAATATCATCTTCTTCAAAAAAAAGCAGATTGTTTTTATAGTTCTCCAGATTATCAAACAATTTCATATAATTATTTGAAATTATAAAAATTAATTTTACTCATTTTTTTCAATACTTAATTTAGAATTATTAACGCTGCTTGGTATATTGACAATTCTTTCTTCTAACCAAACTGAATTTACCAAATTATAGGATAAGCAATCTTTAAACATTGGTAACTTATTTATTAATGTCCAAATTGGACGAGTCATTACCCCATTTAGATTAGTTTCCTCTAAAAATTTATCTCTTTGATTTTTGTTTTTAAAAATAATAGAATTTAACCAATAGTTTGACTCACTATTTACTGGCTCTTTAAAAAAATCATATTCTGTATCTTTAAAAAAAATTTCATAAGTATTAGCCAAATTTCTTTTATTTGAAATAAATTCATCTAATTTTTCTAACTGAGCTACAAGTAAAGCTGCATTCAAATTTGGCATTCTATAATTATAACCAATATGATCATGATTGTATTCCCACTTATGAGGAAGCTTCGCAGTAGTACTTAAATGTTTTGCTTTTTTTGCTAATAATTCATCGTCTGTTAATATACATCCACCACCACCTGAAGTAATAATTTTATTTCCATTAAAACTGATAACTCCAATTTGACCAAAGCTGCCCAAGTGCTTATTTTTAAAAACACTCCCCATACTCTCTGCGGCATCTTCGATCAAAAAAATATTATATTCTCTACAAATTTCCTTAATTTTATCTATTTTGCAAGGATGTCCAAAAGTATGTGTTGGAACACATGCTTTAATTACATTGTTTGTTAGTTTATTTATACATTTCTGATCTTTAACAACTGTATTTTTATCTAAAAAGGATTTTAATTGTGAAGGAGACAATCCCATTGTGTCTCTATCAACATCAATAAATATTGGTTTAGCACCACAATAACTGATTGCGTTACAAGAGGCTACAAAATTTAATGGTTGAGTAATTACCTCATCATCATTTTGAACTCCAGCTAATATCATAGATATGTGAAGTGCAGAAGTTCCGTTACAAACTGCTATTGCATATTTTGATCCCACATATTCTGATATTTGTTCTTCAACCATATCAACATATTTTCCCACAGTGGAAACAAAAGTAGAGCTTATACATTCATCTAAATATTTTTTTTCATTTCCCCAAAATTTTGGTTCATGAAGAGGTATAAAATTTTCTGAATTATATAAATTTTTTATAAATTTAATTACAGATAAATTTTTAATATTAATATTTTTAACCATGAGGGATATTGTAATACTTTTGATCCTCTGGATTCTGAATAAAATTTTCTTGAATAATTTTTTTAATTTCTTTTATACCATCTGGAACTTTCATAGTTATTTTGAAACCAAGTTCTTTTTTAATTTTATCACAATTAACCCTATAATCTCTGGGATCATCTTTTTTTGCTACATACTTAATTTTTGAATTCGGTAATTCTTTTTTAATTTCATTAACTAACATTTTTTTTGTATAATTTTCACTTGTATCACCAACATTAAAAACGTTATATGCAACTTTGTCTTTAGGTGAATTTATCACTGTTAAAAATGCATTAGAAAAATCTTTAACATGACAGTAAGGTCTCCAAAACTGTTCACCAAATATTTCAAGCTCTTTTCCAAGAGTTAATTCTTTTGTAAATTCATTAACGGTTAAATCAAACCTCATTCTTGGAGAAAGACCATATACTGTTGAAAAGCGTAAAGATGTAACAGAAAAATTTTTATCTTTTTCAATTTCATTTAAAATATAGTTTTCAAATTTTACCTTTAATTCTGCATATAAAGAAACTGGAGCTAATTTAGAATTTTCATTTACATAGACTTCTGGATCATCCATTTTTCCATAATTACTGCAAGTCGATGCGAATATAAATCTAGACACTCCAGACTTCTTTGATTTTTCTACTAACCATTTACTAGAAACTAAATTTGTTTCGTAAGCTAAATTTGAATATATTTTACAAGCAGGATCTCCAACAATTGCAGCTAGATGGATTACATAGTCAAAATTATTTTTTGAAAACACTTCATTTAATCTAGACTTATCATTGATATCACAATTATAAAAAATGAAGTTCTTGTTATGAAATATTCCTAAAAGAGACTCGCCTCCAAACATAAGGTTATCAACACAAGTGACTTTAAATCCATTGGACAAAAGATCTCTCAACAATCCTGATCCAACGTAGCCAGCACCTCCAGTTACAAGTATATTTTTCATCTAAAACTATAATACCTCAGCTTTTAATTTTTTTAAATTTTATATATTTTTATGTTTTATACTTTATTGTAAGCTTTAATAATTAAATACTCGTTCTCTTTACTTTAATATTTTTTTCTTTGAAATCTAAATTTACAAACTTATTATCTAAGAGATAAGTGTTGTGATAAAAAGTGTTTGCTGCATATCTAACTTTTTTTTTTGATCTATTTAGGCCACCCCTGTGCATTAAGCTATTTCTAAAAATTAGGCACTGACCTAACTTCAATGTTACATATTTTTCCTTAAATTTTTCTTTTCCAAAAACAATTGCATTATAATTTGTTCTCATTGGAAGTTTATTTTTTTGAAGATTTTTTTCATTTTTAGTTTCTGAAGTTTTTAAATTTGCTAAATGGCTTTTTTCTAATATTCTCAAGCCTCCAATATTTGGTGAAATATCTGATATTACAGGCATCCATAATTGTAGAAATTCAGATCCTTTAATATTTGTGTTGTTGTCTCTATGCCAACCATAATAAAATGTTTTATCATTTGGCATATCCATTCTGATGCCGTTTGAATTAATATATAAATTACTGTTTTTGTTTCTTCCTAATAATATATTAATTGTCTCAACAATTTTTTTATCACAAATTAAATTTAGAAAAGAAGTAGTTTTTGCAATCACATCATAGATTTTTGATAAAAATTTATGATTTTTGCTCTCAAGATAAATCATGCCTTCATGAAGTATAAAATTTTTTGAATTTATTTTTTTTCTATTTTTTTTTATAAATTCAGGAGCATTTACTTTGAGACTATCAAGTACCATAAAATATAAGTCTATTTTAACTTGATCTAGTTTTTTTTTG
>MDSZ01102033.1_pt1 | contig 12012 bp, 7 predicted proteins | sample 811201 | NCBI WGS metagenome assembly MDSZ01 (sample SAMN05326647, study PRJNA326480) | marine metagenome | isolation source: seawater | place: Indian Ocean: North | collected 2010
AAATGAAAGAAGAAGTATTAAGTTTAGCTAACGCACAAGATAGTAATGGGAGTTTTTTATTTAGTGGATACAAAACTAATACAATTCCTTTTGAAAAAGATTTAGCTGGTAAAATTAATTATATGGGAGATAGGGGTATTGCATCTTTATCTATTTCTGAATCTAGGGTGATGGAAACAACTCTAGATGGAGGTACTTTGTTTCAAGCTGTTAAAGGACCATCAGGTGAAAACGTTTCTATTTTTCAAATGTTAGAAGATATCAGTTATTCGATAAGAACAGCTTCTGGAGGTGTAAATTCAGTAAAATCAACAGGTGTAGCTGAGCTTAGTTTTGAAAATAAAAATCCTGGGACTTGGACTTTTGATTTAACAGGAAATCTAGGTACTGCTACGATAACTACTGAAATTACAGGTGAAGATCCCTCAGAATTTGTAAGGCAAATTAATCTGAGTAACACAGGTGTAGTCGCAACTATTATGGATGATGGAAAAACAATTAAATTAACTGACTCGGTTAATGGTCCAATGGAAATTAATAATCTTTCTGTTTATGGTATTGAAACTGCTCAAAAAGTACCTTCCTCTTTTTTCAAGGTTCAACCAACAGATGGATCTGGAAACAATATTGGAGGTATTCAAAAATTATATGATAATGATCAATTACCATCAAAACAATTAGACAATATTGCTTCAACACAGGTTCACATTTCTAATAACAGAGGTGAAATTGGCGCTAGGACTAATTCTCTTGAAAGACAAGTAGAACTATTAGCAAATAGAAGATTAGGTATTGAAAAAGATGTAAGTGATTTGAAGGATGCAGATTTGGCAGAACTAGTGACAAATTTACAAAGTAAACTCACATCTATGCAAGCTAGTCAACAATCTTTCGTTAAAATTTCTCAGTTAAATCTTTTCGATTACTTGAGATAATTAAAGAGTTAAAAAATTTCAGGTTCTTGATTAAAAACTTCACCAATCCAATCAATGTCTTCTTCATCTGTTATTACCCAACCTGGTGTGGCTTTAGGAAGAGCATCATTTCTAATACTAAACACTGTAGCCTTAAATATTTTAAAGCATTTTTCTGAATTATAATCCTTTACTTTTTCTGGATCAAAAGCAGATGAAAACATTCCAGACAACTTTCTTTCACTTCCACTAGATTCGTATTTTACACGATAATGAATATAGTCCTGAATATAATTCACAGCCTCTTCACCAGCATTAATTTCTGACAAGAATTGAAGAATTTTTTCTGCCACATCCATTATTTCTTCAAACTTCACCTCATTATAACGTTCACTTATTGCAGACGAGTATTTTCTTGAAATACCGGCAATAGAGTTATTTGAAGAAAGAAATTCTTTGCTAGTTTGTGCTGCAAATATACCGAAAATCCACTCAGGGCAAAATTTTGACATTATAACACCTACCATAAATAAAGTATCATATATATATGATAAATATACTTTTTTATAAGTAAATCAATACGATAATTATTTTATTTTCTTCCATCCATCCAGGATTTCATCAATTGGTGGTATTGCGTCGTAAATAAGTTTTGAATCTCTTTTTGTAAAACCCTTCATGATGCCATCTTTACAGAACTCATAAATTCTGAAGAGGTTTTCGGCAATTTCTTCACCCTCTTCAAAATTTAGACTTGACTGAAGTATGTAAATTGCTGTTAAACATTTTGAGAAGCTACTAGACTTTATTGAAGAAATCACAGGCTCGTTATCTATTGAATATGCAAGAGTTTCCATATTCTTTTTTAGGTCCCTTAGAACTTCCTCTATAATTTTATGAGGATTCAAATTTGAAGTTTTACCCGCAATATCATCACTCAAATATTGCTTCATAGATGCATTATAATTCATTTTTTTCCCCAAAATAAATTAGATCTTCAAATATTCTAACGGATATTTTATTTGTTTGTTTAATAATTATTGAAATTAATGTTTCTCAATCTGATTAATTTCTTCCGAAATATCAAGATATGCTTGTAAAACATCATTTTCTGAAATAATACCTAACATTTCATTTGTTGACTTATTTACTACCGGTATACTTTCGCCAACAAACTTTGACAATTTTTTAATTACTAAAATTAAGTTAGAATTAGGTTCAATAATTAGAGGTTTTTCTTCTATAAGGTCAATTAAATTTGATCCCTCATTATCTATTAAACTCATTAAACTAATTTTACCAATATAATTATTATCATCTGTAACTACATAACCCTCAGTTGTTCTAAATTTAATTAATAACTTGATAGCCTCTTCAATGGTGGATTTAGGACTTAATTTAGTATACTTATGATCTACATAATTTTTGATTAGTGCTTCATTAAGTCTAATTTTTTCTCTTCCCTTCGTTATTTCTACACCTCTTGTAATTAATTGTTTGTCAAATAAACTATTTCCAAAAGTTCTACTTGTAATAAATGAGCATACTACAATAGGGAATGTGGCGGCTATAGCATATTCATAAGAACCTGTAAGTTCTAATACCAATATTATTGCTGTGATAGGTGCACCAATAACAGAGCTGGAAACAGCTGCCATTCCTGAAACAGCAAGGACTGAAAGTAAATCAGGATTTACAGATGTTATAGGCAATTGAAAAATTATAGCACCTAAAACACCTCCTAAAAAAAGAGCAGGTGAAAATGTACCACCAAAAAATCCAAAGGCTATACAAATGGATGTTAAAACTAATTTTCCTATTAAAAGAGCAACAAGATATCCTAGCATTTGTTGACTTGTAATTACAGACATTAAAACTTCAGTTCCTAATCCTAAAACTTCGCTAAAAACCAATCCGGCAACACCACAAGAAAATCCTGCGATTACAGGTGCCTGCCAGCTTTTTACATTTATTTTTGGAGGAATAGTACCAAGAATAAGTATCAGTCTCATAAAAAAAATTGCAACTATTGCTGCCAAAGGACCTATTAGAGCTAAACTGAACAAAATATCACTCATGTCAAAAGAAATTGCTGTAAGTAAAAGTGGAGGGCTTACAATTCCAATTTCTGTTGCTGAAAAATTTGCTGCCATAGATGAAATTGCAAGAGCAGCTACAGCTTTCATAGAAAAATGTCTTAAGACTGTTTCATGAGCAAAAATAATACCAGCCAATGGCGCTCCAAATCCCGCAGATATAGCTGCAGCAACTCCACTTCCAATTATTATATCATGCGGAATTTTAGGAATATATTTTTGACGTCTAATAAATGACGATACAGTTGCACCAAAATGAACCAGAGGGCCATAAATTCCAACTGAAGCTCCACCACTTATTGATATGAAGGAAGCTAATGTAGAACCAAAACCACCTTTTAAGTCTAAAATCCCAGCTCGGTGATGTGCTGCATAAATAGTATCAGCTGGACCAAACCAACGGGGTAATTTAAGTTTATACATTAAAAGTGATACCAAAACAGAACTTGGCACACAAATAATTAATGGAACTAAGTTCAGTGACAAGGTTCCAACACTAATTGTCAATATAAAGTTTTGATTATTAAATATAAAATCATAAATATTTTGGGCACTAATAATAAATAGTTGTGCAACAAAGGAAACAATAGTACCGACTATAGCTGCAATAATTAAGAGAGCTAAACTTTCTCTAATCGCTTTTATGTTTATTTTTTTAAACATTGTGAGCCCCAATAAAATTAGTACATAATTTTTTTAGAATGTCATTTCAATAATTAAAAATTTTAATAAGATGATCTAATATTTTGAATTTAAGGCATAATAATTGCACCAAATCTGACGTATACTCTTAGTAACAATTATTTAGGTTTTTCTTATGGCTGTAGATTATTTAAGTGCTATTAATCAAGGTGGAAGTGGATTAAATGTAACGCAAATCGTTGACAGTCTTGTTGAAGCTGAACAAGCGCCACAAGAAACCCAAATTCAATCAAAAATTGATGCAAGAAATACTGCTATCTCTGCTATTGGAGAAATTAAAAGCGCATTATCAAAACTCTCTACAGCCCTAACAAATTTAACTGGCAACACATCTTTAAAAGTAAACTCTACAAGTTCTGCTATAAGCGCCTCAATAACAGATCCATCAACCGCTGTTGCAATTAATTCGTCAATTAGCATTTCTTCCCTAGCTAAAGGGCAAACATTAGCTTTTGAGGACTATTCTTCAACTACATCTATTGTTGGTGCTGGAACCTTACTTCTTGAAAGAGGTGATTGGTCTTCTGGAAGTTTTGTTGCTAGTTCGTCAGTTGCTTCTGAAATATTAACTGTTACTGAAACAGACACCCTTGAATCTTTAAAAGATAAAATAAACGCATTAAACTATGGTGTTTCTGCAAGTGTATTAGGTGCAGGTGATGGTACTTTCGCTTTGGTATTAAAATCTCAAGATGGGAAAGAAAATGCTTTAAGAATAACAGCTACTGAAAATCCATCAGGTTCGGGCTTATCCAATATTGATAATACTACAACTAATTCATCAAAGCAAAAGTTGGCAGGAACTGATGCATCTTTTACCGTTGATGGAATTTCATTAACTAGATCATCAAATATCATATCTGATCTTTTCACTGGTTATGAAGTCAATTTACTTGCATCTACAACGGTAAATGGGACTGACACTCCGGCAAATCTTACAAGTTCAGTTGACACAAGTGCAGCAACGAAAAATCTCCAATCTTTTGTAACAGCAGTTAATGAAGCTAGAACATTGCTCAGTGCAAAAACTTTTAGGGGATCAGCTTCAGAGGATGCTGGAGAATTATCTGATGATCCGGTCATAAAAAGTATACAAAAACAATTAAATTCTCTCACATCCTCTCAATTAGAAGGATTCGGAGCAAATGGAATATATTTGTCAAATCTTGGAGTAAGAACTGAAAGAGATGGTCTTCTAAGTCTAAATACAACAATACTTGAAAATGAGTTAAAAAATAATCCAACATCCTTAGATGCTATATTTAACTCAATGTATTCTTCATCCTCGAGTCTTTTAACAGTTTCTGGTGGAACTGTTTCAGAGCCTATAGCAGGATCATATAGTTTTACAATGACCGCATACGTATCAGGAGCTTTTAAGGGTCTTGCAAGTAATGATACTTCACCCGAGGTAACAGCTTCTAATAATACAATACAACTTACTGTAGACGGAACCCAATCAGGAACAGTTAGTATACCGGCTTCCCATTATACTTCAGAAGAAGCACTTGCCACCGCAATACAAACAGCAATAAATGCAGATAGTACCTTAACTAGCGCTGGCAAGTCAGTTAAAGTAACCCATTCTAATGGAAGCTATTCAATTACTTCTGGATCAATTGGAATATCATCATCAATTGTTATAGACGCAATCGGTAGTAATCTTAATGGATTTTTAAAAATGTCAGGCGTAGCAGATACTGACTCAATATCAACTTCTCAATCAGGCACAGCCTCGTCTGCATTATCCTTAAATGGAAACTCTATTAGCTCAAATGAATTTACTGATAGTGTTGGTAAAAGATTATCCATAACAAGTGAAAGTGGTGATGAAAGTAACTATACATTTACAATTGTAGGAACAGATTTGTCTGATAATGCTATAACAGAGGTAATTACAGGCCCTACGGCAAATGCAACCGTGTTTGGATCTAAAACATTTAAAACTGTAACATCAGTTACACCATCAGGAAATTCATCAGGAACTATTACTGTAGGGACAACTGGTATAGGAGAAACAATTACAGGCGTTACAGGCTCTGCCACTTTAGATAGTGTTTCTATGTCAGCTGATGTAGCAAATAATACATTTACAATAGCTACAGGAAACGCAGCTGGATTAAAAGTTAAATACACTGGTTTAGGTGCAGATGCCACTATATATTACGGACAAAGTCTCATAGAAAAACTTACTACCTTTTTAACTGATACTCTAAATACTACGAATGGTCAGTTGTCAACACGAGAAACAACAATAAATAAAGAAGTTACTGATCAATCTAAATTATTAGCTGACTTAAATACCCAAATGGAATCTTTAAGAAATAGATATATTCAACAGTTCACAAGTATGGAACAAGCTGTAACAAGCTTAAAATCTACTGGAGAATATTTAACTAATTTATTTGAGTCTATGAATAAAGACGATTAAACATAATTGAAATGAGTTTCAAAATAAATTAAATCACAAATTAATAATATTTCGTACTTTCTTTTCAAAACTTTATTTGTATCTGAATCAGAATGGGTTGATCAGTTCTAAACCTCATTGTATTTAATATCAAAATAAGAACAATTTAATGATAATTAATTTCTTATAAAAATCTATTAATGCCAAAATCCTATATTTTAATCAAATTATAGATTATTTAAAACTACTAATTATGTTTGAGAAATTTTTTGGCACCAAAATTGGTACATACCTGAAAAAACACTTTGATTTTTTTCTTCATAAGCATGCCATTTTCCTAAATTGTATAAATCATCTATATCATGGTGTATTTGTTTGAAGTTTGACTTAATGTATTCATCATCAAAGCCACAGAATTGAAGATTTAACCCTGAAAGGCTATCTTGTATTTTAGGAATTGAATATCTATGTTCTTGAACGTGAAACAATAGATCTCTTAGTTCACTTAATGAATAAAAATCAGTCGAGTTAAGTATTTCTTTATGATGTTTTTCTTTTGACTTCATTATTCTAAGTCTTAGATTTTTCATGTCGGTTTCATTTGGCTTAAGATCTTCTTTAAATATTTCTTTCCTAGTTTTTACAATATGTTTTCTAGCTAATTCACTATATAAACCTATACGCATCAATCCCCCAGGTTTAAGACAATCTGTTAATACTTTCCAGCCTGCAATTGGGTCATACATGTGATGAAGGACACCTATACATTCTATTATATCAAATTGCTGGTTAAGATGAGACAAATCTAAAATATCAGCTTGTATATATTTTATATTTTTTATTCCTAATTCCATAGTTTTACGCTTAGCATAAGTTAAGCTTGATAAACTCAAATCTACAGCTGTTACATTACAGTTTTTAAATCTTACAGCGGTTTCAATAGAATGTTGACCTGTGCCACACCCAGCTACTAGTATCTCTGGAAACTCTATAGTTTTAATAGTCTCGTTAAAGAGTTTTATTTTAATTTCATTTATCCACTTGGAAATTTCAAAAGGTTTTAAAGTTAGTGATAAATTTGTCCATCTAGGGTAGGGATTTGTTTCATATTGCTCTCTTACTCTTGAAGAAACATCATTTTTAATTTCTTTCAAAGTAATGAAATCTGATCTTAAAATATTTTCTTGAAGTGGTTCTTGAAATTGCCTTATGAAAAGATCTTCTAATTCATTGTTGATATTAAGCTGATTACACCACTCATATTGATTAAGAGGTTTATACGATGCTAAACACAATATAGAGTTTGTATTTTGCTTATTATTTGTTAATGACAACTTCACTTGTTTTTCCAAATTTTCAAGTGCCTTTTCCTCCTCTTTACTTTTATGAAAAATATATTCATTATTATAACATTGAAGTGCTAAAGCTGATTGAAATTTAAATAATTTTGGTGATCTTTCCAGAGATAGATTTGATGTTAATATTTTAGATCTAATATCTCTAAGAAGATTTTCGATATCAATATCACTAACTGGACAAATGCTCATAAATTTTATTAATAAAGTTAACTCAGATAAATCCTCAATAATCATCTCTATAGGTGTTGCTATGTTTTCCAAATAGTTTAGTTGAAGGTATTTTTTCAACGTTGGTTCTAACTTCAAAAGACTTAATACTGCTTTAGCGATATTTTTTGGTCTGACATAAGTTTTTTTTTCTAATAAAGAGATAATTGTAGTTTGCAAAGTAGGATTGAATTCCTTAAAAGTTACACCTACTAGTGTTTCAGCTAAGTTTCTGAAAGCATCATCATAGTTAGGGTGAAGTGATATTGATTTAACAAAAGCTTCAATTGCTTTGTTGAACTCACCTTTTTTTTTGTAAGCTGCACCAATATTATTATAGACTATAGGATAATTTGGTTTTAGTTGGATACATTTTTCATATACACAAATTGCCTCGTCTAACTCACCTTTATCCATAAGAGCATTACCTAAGTTGCTATATGGTTCAGCATAATTAGGATTTATTAAAATAGATTTCTTATAAGCTTCTGTAGCTTTATCTAACTTACCTTGATCTTTAAAAATATTCCCCAAATTATTATGAGCGATTGTATAATCAGGTTTTAAAGTTAGAGCTTTTTCATATGATTCAATGGCTAAATTTAAATTACCTTGATATTTCAAAGCGTTTCCTAAATTAAGAAATGCCTCAACAAATTGGGGTTTTAGCAATATAGCTTTTTTATAAACGCTTACAGCTTCATCTATCCTACCTTGATCAGCAAGTACATTACCTAAATTATTATATGCTTCAGCGTAATCAGGCTTTAGGGATATACATTTATTGTAAGCTTCTATTGACTTCTCAAACATCCCTATTTTGTGTGTGGATGCTCCCAAAATATTCCATATGCTAATTGCGTTAGTGTATATTTTGGAAAAAGCTTGTGCTTGCTCAACAGTTGTTAAATAATCATTTTTATTATAAAGGTTTAATAGACTCCTTACAGCTTCCTTGACACTTTGCTTTGGATTTTCTAATTCGTATAAACCCTGCTGTGCTCTAATATTTTTTGGGAAAATCATTAAAATAGATTGGTATAGCTTTTTGGCTTCTTGAATTTTATTCTTTTTTACAAAAGAACTTGCTTTTAGAAGTGTTTGATCAACTGACATTTTAAGTGACATATCTACAATCTCTTATATTAGTATAAAGATTTTTCTTTTGAAAATTTTTATCATCAAAGGTGCAATCAATATGCCAGGAAACAATTTAATTTTTATTATTCTTCAGTTAATAAACTTTCTGCAAAATCCTAAATTCTTTTGAATAAATAATAATCAGACAATATTTTATAAATTTTAAATGAAACTATTATTATAATTTTGTGAATATATTTTGCTTTGTTAATGAGACAACAAATCTGAAACTATCTTAGCTTGTTTTCTTTCTTTTAGACGAAGAAAAGCTGATGAAGAAATGCTTTCCATCTTTTTAGTGTTTCCTACTAACATTGCACATTGCTCAACTAAATTAGCATATTCGACACCTAAAATTGTTTCACGCCACCATGGATCAATTTGCGTTGAAGTATTTATTTCACATACAACTGGTACTTTATTATTTACTAAATAGTGAACACGAACAACTTCAAAAATTTGAGAGTCAAAATAGTGTAAATTTAGAACAATTTTTGATCTGGATATATATTCATCTCTTTGTGAACCATAAACTCCATAGAGAACTTTCGTATTTAAATTCTTCTCTCTAAGATCATTTACTATTTTGATTCTCCGTTCGTTCATGCTTCCATACAAAAGAACGTCTATATCTTTTATTTTATGTTTTTCAATTCTTTCAAGTTTTTTGTGAAACCCAATTTCAAATAGAGAAGTTTTTTTAAATCCTTCTTTATTTAGTCGTTCAATATTCTTTACGTTATAGTCCCAAATCTTAAAGTCTTTATGAAGAGAGAAGAGCGTTTTAGTGAACCTATTTTCTTCTAAGTATAATTGTTCTGTATTAAAAATTATAGTTGGATTAGTAATTTTTTTACTAGTTATACTTCCAAATTCGTCCTCAGGTAATAAATGACTTCCAAATATAATGTTGTGAGCGTTTTGATCAAGTTCATTAATATTAATATTCGTCTTATATTCTAAGTCTCTTAGGGAGTAGGCTAACAATTGGGCAAGCTCCCAAAATGCATCTGCATGAACAAATTTATCGGGTTTAATAATACAAATATTGAATTTCATCTTTAATTCTTACATTTCTTTATAACAGGAAGATTTAAATCTTATTTCATTTCAAAAATGCAATGCCTGTGCCACTAACGACATTAGGGGAAAAAATAAAAAAATTATAATTTCTGGAATGACTAATTTATATTAAATTTTTCATAGTCTTCACTATAAATATCTCTCAGTATTTTCAAGGAAATATCTGTTAACTCAGAATTTAAATTTACTGAAGATGGAACGTCTACAGTTTTATTATGATGTCCCATCTTAGTATCTGCATCAAAGCCTAAAAACTCATTATCAATGAATTTTTTAACTGGTTCTAAATTTTGAGCTAAGCTAAAAACAGTATAATTTAAGTCTTTCACAAAGAATTTTATTTGTGGAAGAAAGTGGTTATCATATTGACCTATTTTATTGACAATATTTACTAATTCTTCTGAGATAAATGTGTTTATATCAATAGATTTTTTGATTTTACGCTCTCTAAACTTTTGCCACTTAAAAGCGCTAATGAAACGACTTATTGGATCTCTAACAACTGCAAATCCAAAATTAAAAAAAGTAAGCGGTATTAATCTAGTCAATGAATATCCATCTACATGTTGTGGGCTACTCAAAGTCCAAGGCTGAGGTGCTGGCTTTGATACATAATAATTATCCAAAAAACCAATTTTAAGACCAATATCTCTACAATATTTTTCTATGGAAATTCCACCACATTTAGGAATATGAGCAAAATGGCAAAATTTATTTTCTTTAAATAATATTGGCATAAACAAATCCCTTCATTAAAAAAAAACTTATGAATTTAAAATTATTGTACTTTTATATTCTTAGTCTTATTACCTTCAAAATAATTATTGTAAGCTTTGTAGTAACCATTTTCTAAATCTTTTGTATATGACTCTGTGTCGAATAGGGGATGTGTTAATCGATTAGCAGCTAACTTATCTTTTATTTTTTTAAGTTTATCAGGGTTAGTTGCAAGTTCAAAGATAAGTTCTTCATAATCTTTTTCGTTCTTAGTTATAAGTTCAGGTAAGCCAACTGCATTCAGAAGACTTCCCGCAACACGAGCTACAAAGCTTTGACCAAGTTTTGTTACCACAGGCAACCCTGCCCAGAGTGCATCACTTGCAGTTGTGTGGGCATTAACATTAAAAGTATCAATGAATAGATCGGCATGTATGTGTCTTGCTAGATGCTCATCTATAGGTAATCTCTCAGCAAACACCAAACGATCTTTTTGAACACCTCGCTTTTCTGCTTCTTTTTTTAGATTTTCTTCAGCCCATTGATTTGACTTTAAAAGCCACAAAACACTTCCTTTTACTTTACTAAGTAGGCGCATCCAAATATCAAACTCTGCAGAAGAGATTTTATAGTTGCTATTAAAGCAACAAAATACAAAACCTTTTTCAGGTAATTCCATGTCCTTTCTTGTTCCCATTTTTGTGGAAATAGATCTTGTGTTATCGTTGGGTTGATATGTATTTGGTAAGTATATAATTTTTTCAGAGTAAGCACTAACTTGATCAGTCGGTATTACGATTGGGTCGGCAACAATATAGTCAATAAAATTTGCTCCTGTAGTTCCTGGGTATCCCAAATAGCTGATTTGAATAGGAGCAGGGCGATAAGCAAATATACCTAAGCGTTGATCTCTTGTATGACCCTTTAGATCAACAGCAATATCAAGTTTATCTTGTCTTGCAATCATAGCAATATCTTTATCACTCATCTCACGAACGTCATCAAAAACATCAACTGACTTGATGAGATTTTGTCTTACTCGAGGTGATTTATCAGGACCATATGAGTAGGCATAAATCTCAAACTTTTGTCTATCATGTACCTTAAAGACCTTTGAAATCAGATACATTGTTGCATGCTCATGAAAATCAGCGCTAAAATAACCGATGCGAATACGTTCTGGTTTATGAGATGGCACTGCTGGAGAAGGTAGGGGATTTTGAGTATATTTTGTTTTTGCAAAAACTTCAGAACGAAGTCTATGCCGTTCTGGTGCATCTTCTAAAGAGAGCATAGCAAATGGAGGAATAACTTGATCTGATATTCCTAAGCTAGGTATTAATTTATTCTCTTCTTCAGGAATATCCCAATCACAAATATTGGCT
>MDSZ01014648.1_pt1 | contig 12011 bp, 11 predicted proteins | sample 811201 | NCBI WGS metagenome assembly MDSZ01 (sample SAMN05326647, study PRJNA326480) | marine metagenome | isolation source: seawater | place: Indian Ocean: North | collected 2010
AAGCAAAAAAATCATTAATATTTTTTAGATGATGAATCAAACTATTACTCACCAACAATTTAATATCCCCTAAATAAGTAATATCACTCAATTGAATATTTTTAATGTCTGCACAAAGGTAATTGATATTAGCTAAAGAATTTTCTTCCCCTGTAATGATTAGATTTTGTTTGGCTCTTAAAATCATTTCATCAGAACCATCTATACCCAAAAGGCTAATATGAGGCCATTTTAGAGCGAGTTTCTTTGTAATATTTCCAGGGCCACAACCTAAATCAACCACTAAATCCCCTTCTCTTAAATCAACATTATGCTCAATTAAAAAATCACTAATAAAAGATACAAAATCATCCTCGCTAACTGAAAAATCACCCTTATCGTAGGCTATTACTTGTTCTTTTTCTAACATCAATTCTGGTTCAGGTTCTCTATTCATAGAACAATTTACTAATTTAAAGACATTTTTACACAAACCATTAAATAGTGATAAGAATGGTTGCAGACACCATAGGTGGAGTTAATCTTTCATTACTACCCATTTTACACACCAAAATTTTATTGTGACAGTTACACCTAATACAGCTTCATCTGAAAAGGATACCAATGATCCTTCAAAAGATATTTTCCCTAAAACAGCTCCTGCAGCAAATCCAGTTTTCTACAGAACATATAGTAGAAAAACAACTACAGGTAGAGAAAGCTGGATCCAAGTTGGTGATAGGAATCTAAATGGTTTAAAGGATTTAGGTAATCTATCCTCCCAAGAGCTAGCTTTAATGAAAGAGATGCAGAATAATCAAAAAGCCCTACCATCAGGTCGATGGCTCTGGATCGGGGGAACTCCTTGGATAAACAAAAATCAAAACTTCTCAGGCGCCTACAATTGCACATCAACAAATTTAATTGATTGGGAAGCTTTCGCATTAATGATGGACTTGGCAATGATGGGTTGTGGAACTGGGGCAATAATAGAACCACATTTTATTGAAAGGTTACCCAAAATCAGGAATAAGTTAAATATCAAATCTATTACCGAAGTTGGAATTACGAAAACACAAGATAGGCAAGAAAAATCTTCAATGAGGATTGATGGGGATAACGTTTTTGTAAAGGTAGGAGATAGTAGAAGAGGTTGGGTTGATAGTTATAAATATCTTCTTGAGTTATCAAGTGATTTAACCCTTAAAAACAATTTGAATATACACATAAATTTAGAGGATATAAGACCTGCTGGAGAGTCATTAAAAGGATTCGGAGGGATGGCGAATCCGATAAAGCTAAGTGATCTATACCCAAGAGTCTCCTCATTATTAAATAAGGCGATTGGCAGAAAATTAACATCTGTGGAGTGCTGTCTTTTAATAGACGAGGCAGCAGTAACAATTGTGGCTGGTAATATCAGAAGAAGTGCTGGCATGCGACAATTCTCATCAAATGACATTGAAGCTGCTACAGCAAAAGAGAATTTATGGAGCCAGGACGAACATGGTAACTGGAAGATCGATCCTGAAAAAGATGCACTTAGAATGGCTAACCATACAAGGGTTTACCACTCAAAGCCCTCTTATCAAACTGTTCTTGATGCGGTAACAAAGCAATTCCATTCTGGAGAGGGGGCGATTCAATTCGCTCCAGAGGCTATTGGGAGGTCAAATGCAGATATTCTTAGTACTGAAGAATTGAAAAGAGAGTTTATAGAAATTTACTCTGAACAAGGTAGGGAAGAAGCTAAGAATTGGATAAATACTAATTTTGGTCCTTTTAGTAGTGATGAATTGAATCACAGAATGACAAGATATGGTCTAAACCCCTGTGGAGAGATATTAGGAAATGATTTTCACTGTAATCTAGCAGAGGTTCATCTCAATCAAATAGATCCAACAGATTTTGAAGAACAGCGGAAAGCCTTTAAAGCCGCTGCCCTTTCAGTTGCCTGTCTGCTAAACCACGATTTTGAGGTTGAGAGATATAGAAAAAGTAGAGAATATGACCCTATTGTTGGCGTAAGTTTTACAGGTCTATTTGATTTCTTTGTACATGCATTTGGAACACCCTGGTTAAAGTGGTGGGAAGATGGTAGGCCAAATAATTCAGAAGGTGATTTATTTAAGAAAAAAGAGGCCAAATATCTAGAAACTTGGAGAAAGATTGTTAAAGAAACAGTATGGGAATATTGTGACAAACATAAATTAAGAAGACCCAACAGGTGCACTACTGTTCAACCTGCTGGCACAAAAAGTCTTTTAACGGGTGCTGCACCAGGATGGCATCCTCCAAAAGCGCAACGTTTCATCAGAAGAATTACCTTCAGAAAGAATGATCCAGTTGCTTTGGCATGTATGGATTACGGCTATTCTGTTGTGCCATCTCAATCTGATAAAGATGAAAATGGATGTTTATTGGATAATCCCTTTGATCCAAGATGTACTGAATGGTTAGTAGAGATTCCTACTGAGGTAAGTTGGGCAAACTTGGAAGGTGCAGATCAAATAAATATAAATAATTTCTCAGCACTTACTCAATTTGATTTTTATATGCAAGTTCAAAAATTTTATACAGAGCACAACACCTCAGCGACAATAGAATTCAGAGAGCATGAAATAGAAGATCTATCCAAAGCCATTTTTAACGCTATTGAGAATAATGAGGGTTACATTTCTGCTGCTCTGCTTGCTAGGTTTGATGCCAATGCGACTTTCCCAAGATTACCTTTTGAACCAATAGACAAAGAAGAATATCTTGAATTGTTAGGGAAAGTCAATGAGAGAAAAGTAAACAATGATTTCTTTGATGCTCTCAATCAATATGACATAGGAGAATTAACAGAAGCTGGTCCAGCAGGCTGTGATTCCGACAAATGTCTTTTACCTCTGAGTAAGCCAGAAAATTAAATATTAAATTTATATCAATAAAATAAATAAACTGTTCTTAAATCAAAGATTTATAGCTATCTCTAGAGATAGCTATTGATTCATCATGACCATAACTTTTAACCTCGGGGATATGTTTCATGAACCCTCAAATGATGCATTAGTTGATGAATTAAGAAATAGAACCAGCGAAGAATCTATTTTAGAGTTTGAGAAGAAATTTAATTCACGCAATGAAAAGCACCTGCATGTGCACATATGCAGGTGCTTAAAGCATCGACAAATATCCAGATCTCTAGCAGCAAAATGGCTTGTGGTTATGTTTACCAACAAAGAATCTCAAATACAGTCTTTGATAGAAAAAATTTGAATAATTTAAGTTAGTGCTGAAAGTCTCCAAAGAGCAATTCCAAAGATTGATATACCCATTAGAAAGGTAAAAGCCAATGCGTTAACTACCTGAACTTTTTCAGTCATAACGTTTGCAAATGGCAATAATTGAGCAAATAAAGGTTCTTCTTGCATATTTGCTGATTTTTTAACTTTAGGTTTTGTACTTCTAGAAAACATAAAACAATATTATAATCTTTTGAATTTTACATTCTAAATTGGGATTAAAAAAAAAATACGCGCTTAATTGAACAAAATGTAACTTGATATGTTTTGAACTTTTCTAAATAACAATATAAAAATCAATATAAGGAGCCTCAGAAGAATAAGAAACTACAGTTAAAGCTAAATAATAAAACTAGACAATTAGTATTTATCATGTTATGTTTATTTTGTAGCAGTTGCTACAAAAACGTTCAACTTGCTACCAGCAAGCCGCAAATCGACTTAAGCCATGGAACGGGGACTTAGGCGAAATCGGAGATTAAAATGAATCTTACTTATAGAGGACAAAAATACGTCCAAAACAAAGCTGTTGCTAAAAAACAGCATGTAGAGTTAACCTATAGAGGCAAAGCCTACACTAACTAATTAACCCAATAATTCAAGACTAAAAAACTTCCTAAATGGAAGTTTTTTTTTTGCTAATTAAACTTAGTTCAATTAAAATGGCATGATTTATCTTGTTCTTCACTAAAAATAAAATTAAATTTTATTTTTTATTATTGATTGGTCTTGGAATTGTTTCATACAAATCAGTAAATATTTCATCTGCAAAAGAAGATAATCGCAATTTAGTATCTTCAATTAATATTGAAACTCTTCAACTTAAACTGATACAAGCAGATAAAGAATTAACTCCAATCAAGCATGAGAGAAATGGAGATATTTTTTATACATACAAAAATAAACCTGGAGATAAAGAATTATCAATCTCTGAAATAAAACAAAGGATTAGACTGGGTAGTGATTTTTATATTAACGAAAGGCAAAAAATAAATAATATTCTTAGAAGACTTAATGAACTAGGAATAAATAACAAGTTAGTATTCCTCAATAATGGAGCACATGGTTTGTGGGATCCAAGCAAAATAACTATTTACATCGATAAGAAAGTAATTGAGAAGGGATCACCAACCTTTCTCGATGTATTAAGACATGAAATAATTCATGTGTCTCAAAGTTGTTTTAATGGATCCAAAAATAGTTTCCCGAAAAGAATTGGTTTACCTTTAAAATTCTCAAAAAGAATAAATATAAATCTTTCTCACAACCTATACAATAGAAATCCTAAAGAAATAAATTTTCTTGAGAGAGAGGCTTTTTCCTATTCCCAAATAGATGGTGCAGCGTTAAAACTTTTAAATAAGTTCTGTGGGTAAAACTAGACTAAAAAATAATATTCAATAAAAAATCATTCCCAAAGAACCAAACTATAAATGCACCTATTGATAGGAAGGGAGCAAAAGGAATAATTTGATTCCTAGAGATTTTCCCAATTTGAAAACCTATCAAAATACAAAATGCCGCAAAAACATAAGAGATGGCAATCCCCAAGAAAACTCCTATTGGTCCAAGCCAAATACCAATCATAGAAACCAATTTAACGTCGCCTTTACCTAATGCATCTTTCCTAAAAACAAATCTTGAAAATTTCCTAAGCAACTCAAATGTAATAAAAGCAGAAATGCCTCCAGAAAAACCTTTCAGAAATATTTCTGCTGGTATCATTTCGATATCAATAATTTCTACATAAATTAAATTAAGAAGTCCAAATGTAAAACCAAAATTTATTAAACTTTGAGGAACCCAAAACGAATCAATATCAATAAAACTAATCGCTATTAAATTAGATAAAAATATCCAGGTAAATAATAGTTCTATAAAATTCATTAATTCTCCAGAATAATAATTTGGAGAAGCATATCTGAAAATAACAAATATAATCCCTGTCAATAACTCTATTATTGGATATTTAATACTGATCTCTTTTTTACATTTTCTACATTTCCCATTTTGTAATAACCAACTAAGTATAGGTATATTTGAGTACCACAAAATTTGATTTTCGCATTTTGGGCAAAAGCTTCTTGGATATATAATTGAAAAATTATTTGGTAATCTATATATAACAACATTTAAGAAACTACCAATACAAATACCAATAATAAAATCTTGTATTAGAAGAAATTTGTTCATAGATTTGAAACTTGTTGAACTTTTTTTAGAAAATGTATATAATTTCTGATGTAAATGAGAGATTATTTCATTAACTCTATTATGACTATTTTAGAAAATTATTTAAAAAGTAAAAAAGTACAAAAAACTTTAGCTACCAAGCCTGGAGAAGATGGATTCTCTTTAGTAGAATTGGTTGTTGTTATTGCTGTATTAGCTATACTTTCAGCTGTTGCTATTCCTGCTTTTGTTGGTGTACAAGCTAACGCAAGAGCTTCTGCAGTGAAGAATGGAATGGCTAACGGTGTTAAAGAATGTGTTATCAGGGCTGCAGATAACCAAACTGTGGCACCTCAGACAGTTGTTCAATCATTCCCTGGTAACTACACTGGTTACGCTATCACAGTAATGAATGGTCAAACAAACAATTGCTATAACGCATATGCTACTGCCTCAAACCCTGGTGATTCAAACTTCTCAATTATAATGAATCCAGCGACAGGGCAAGTTACAAAAGCTTGTACTGTAGCGAGTGCACCTGGTTGTTCTGCTGATGGTGACTGGTAATCAAATTCTTAATTTCTAAAAACCTATTGAAATATGAATAATATTTCAATAGGTTTTTTTTTAAGCTTATGAATAGATCAAATAATTATCAGCTTTCAATTATTTCACTAGTTTTCCTCCTAACTGCTACTGGCTGCGATATCAGTAAAAAGGATAATTTTGATTTTTCTAATTTCAAAAAAGAGGTGAAACAATCAAGCAATAATAAACAATCAATAAATAACGATAAGGGGGTTACACAAAATATATCCAATTTTGTTGAGACACTAAACAAAGCAAAAACTAGAGAAGATATTATGCCGAGAATTGCTTTTGGGAAAAAAGATCCTTTCAGTATCAATAGCGAAAATAGTTCTGAATTCTTAGATGCAGTTCAATTGAAGGGAATTATTTCTTCAAATGACTATAGTTATGCAATTATTGATTATTTTGGTAAGGAAGGATGGATTTCTATAGATTCAATTGGTGGAATAAATACAAATTTCTTGCCAAAAGGTATTTCTGTAAAGAGCATTGACCCTATTACATCAGCAGTTATTTTTGTTATTGATAATAAAGAATACCAATTAAAACTTTAAAAAAAAAGAATTATTCTTTTTTGATTTAATTGCTAGATAATTTAAGAAAATCTATAATATAAAATAACCATTGTTTTGGTAGCAAAAGTGAAGAAATTTGCTAGTAAATATGAAGGCTTTACAATAGTAGAATTAGTTGTTGTAATTGGAGCCCTTGCGACATTAGCATCTTTCTCTATCCCTTCAATTTTAAACAATATTAAGTCCTCTAGGATTGAAGAGGCTAAAGCGATTATGAATGCATTGGCAGCTGATTGTCTTGGTAAATATAGAATATCAACTGACCCAGCAAAATTTGTAGATGAGGCAATACCTGATGATTTGGATAATGATAAGTTCAAAACATTAGGTTATAAAATTGACGGCAATAAAAGTAAATGTAGTCATTTAGCTATAAAACCATTAGATGAGAAAGAGAACTTTCTTTATGCGTTTGATTTTAGGATTTCAAGTGAAGGGAAAGTATTGAAGACAGCTAGTCCTTCAGATAACCCTAAAGCTCTTAATTCCTGCAAAGGATGGGCAGGGTCGAATTGCGGCTTGTCAGAAGCTCAGAAAGCAGAATTTGCTAGATTAGCTGCTCTTGCAAAAGCCAAATCTCAATGTCTCACAAATTATTCAAATTGGCTATCAAAAGATAGTAGTGGGGAATTTAAAAGTTGGGATAATGAAAAAGAAAGTTGCACAAAAAAGGTTTGGGCTTTTGAGGGTACCCCAGTTAGTAACGCAAATGCAGTTGAAGCAGCTTTAAAAGCAAAATATGGTAGAGCTTGTACAGATTGGCAAAAATCTAAGTTGGAAAACAGAAAATATGTAAGTCCTAATGGCAAGTCAGAGACTAAAAAGCCAGAATGTGGTGGAGTTGCTTATTGGTTTCATTCTGGAAATCTATTCACCAGCCAAGTGGATTGGACTGAATTTGATAATAAATTAAAAAAACAAACCTGTGAGGCTGATGTAAATAATGCGAAAAAAAACAAAGAGGGTAGATATGTCATAAGACCTACTGAGGGGCCAACACCATGTGGGAATGTTTTTTATTTTTGTAATGGAGATCAAATGAGTACACCTGAAGCTTATAAAGAAACCTCATGCGGTATGACTCCGCCGCCACCTCCGCCTCCTGTTAAAAAACCTCAACCAAAAAGAGTCCCAGGATTAAAACCTGGTGATCCTTGGGTAACCTGTCCTTCAGAATACATATCAAAATGTGATAGTTTGAAATATAGGAAATTCATACCAGAATGTAATTGCTGGAACTAAAAACATGGAAAGGAATATAACTGCGACAAGCGTAAGAAAATTAGTTGATAAGTATTTTTCACTTCAATGGTGCAGAGATAATCTTGTAGTGCCTCTATATGCAGAGCCATCGCTTCCAATGAGGCCAGGAATTATAAAAATAGCTATTGCAAATTACTCCTACCTTGGAACAATAGCTGAACCGATAAAAAAAAGACTAAGTCAATCGGGAAATAAATGTGAGTTTATAGAAAAAACTCAAGAAGAAATTCAAGAGTTACTAGACCTAGCTTCAGAAGAGAGATTTATTAGTGGTGAAAGCATTGAAATTTCTCAATTCGATGAAGATGCTGTTTTGGAAGCTTTAAAAGCCACAAGTAATAGTGAAGAGGACAATTTTGATTTAGAGTTTGATGATGATGATCCCAATGAAAATCAAAATGAGGAAGACGATCTAGACTTAGCTACTGAGATGCTTGAAAGCAAAATACAAAAAGCTGCTGGCATGATATTGATAAACTCAAAAAAAGACAATGTTTCAGATATACATATAGAACCGAAAGAGGATAAATACAAAATCAGAGTAAGAAAAGATGGCGTCATGCAAAGCTTTTTGATTTTGCCTAGAAAATCTGGAATACAACTTGTTGCATGCCTTAAAAATATGGCGAACATGGATATTGCAGAAAAAAGAGCTAGCCAAGATGGAAAAATTCTAAGGAAATTCGAAGGGAATCGAATGGAATTTCGTTGTTCAACAGTGAGAGAAAAACACGGAGAAAAAATGGTATTGAGAATTTTAAACAGTGACGCCTCCAATTTGAATTTAGATACACTAATTCATATTGAAAGCGTAAGGAAAGATTTCAGAAAAATCATGAACGCCACCAATGGGATAGTAATTGTCTCAGGGCCTACAGGATCTGGGAAATCAACAACTTTAGCTGCTGCTTTAAGAGAAAAAGATACTGGTGATATAAATATTGTTACTGCAGAGGATCCTGTTGAATATGATTTGGGTGGAGATGTAACGCAAGTACAAGTAAATAGAGCAAAAGGGGAAACTTTTGCAAAGCTATTGAGAACTTTCCTAAGACAAGATCCTGATGTAATTTTGATCGGAGAGACTAGAGATCCTGAAACTGCTGAGTCTTCTTTAGATGCAGCTGAGACAGGTCATTTAGTTTTCACTACCTTACACGCAAACTCATCATGCACATCGTTAACAAGACTATTAGATATGGATGTACCCAAATACAAGTTAAATTCAAGTGTTAGGGGCGTTTTAGCTCAGAGGTTATTAAGAAAAGTTTGTACAAGCTGTTGCATAAAAAGACCTATCTCAGAGAAAGAAGCCTCAGAATTTAATTTACCCAGGAATACTCCTATAATGTATGCGAATAAATTAACAGCTGAAGAGAAACTAACTAGGAAGAGAGAAGGTACTCTTTGCACTAGATGCAATGGTGCTGGTTACAAAGGGAGGATCGGAGCATACGAGTTATTATTACTTGACAGACAGATACAAAATGCAATTACAAGTGGCAAAACGACTAGAGAAGTGGAACAGTTAGCTGTAGAACAAAATTCAATGCTTACTTTAACTCAGTATGGTTTAGAGTTAGTAAAAGATCATCTTACTACTCTCTCAGAAGTTAAGAGAGTATGTAGTTCAGATTAATTTATTTATTATGTCAATAGCAAGGCAGATAGTAGAATTCGCAATTAAAGCAGGATCTTCTGACATTCATCTTGAAGAGGATTCGCCAATAGCAGTAAGAGTTAACTCTGATATTAAAATAAGTCCTCAGAACTTAAGATCTCAAGATATGGATAAATTACTTCTGGAATTATTAGGGGAAGAAAAATTAAAAGATTTTATCAATACTGGTGACTTGGATACATCCATTGGATTAGAAGGTTTATCTAGATTAAGAATTAATGCATATGTAGCCAATGAAAAAAGGTGCCTTACACTTAGGTTACTTCCTGATGAACTGCCAAGATGGCAAGATCTAGGTTTACCTGATTCTTTTATTAATTTATCAAAGCTTCATAGAGGTCTTGTACTTTGCACAGGGCCAACTGGTTCAGGTAAATCAACAACTTTAGCGGCATTTATTAACTGTATGTTGGAAACTCAATGCAGACATATTCTGACAATAGAAGATCCTATTGAATTTATATTCAATCATACTGAAAATTCAATAATTCACCAAAGAGAAGTTAAAAGAGATACCGATTCTTTCTCAACTGCACTCAGGGCAGCCCTAAGGGAGGATCCAGACGTAATCTATATAGGCGAGATGAGAGATTTAGAGACTATTCAGTTAGCCATAACTGCAGCAGAGACTGGTCATCTAGTTCTGGGAACTTTACATACTTCCTCTGCGGCTAAAACAGTTGAAAGAATAGTGGATGTTTTCCCAGCTGATCAACAAGAGCAGGCGAGACTCCAAGTATCCACTTCACTTGCGGGTATAATGTCCCAAACACTCTGCAAAAATACAAAGGGCAAGAGATCACTCGCTTATGAATTAATGGTCAACACTCCTGCAATAGGTAATTTAATAAGAGAAAAAAAAGTCAGCCAAATATACTCTCAACTTCAAACAGGGAGTCAAGACGGGATGAACACCTTAGAACAATGTCTTAACAATTTGTATGCGGAAGGATTAATTACTAAAGAGGAAGCATTAGGAAAGGCCTCAAACAAAAAAGCTATTGATGATTAAATATGGCTGAATATGGAAGGAAACCCTTACCTGAAAAAAATAACAAAAAGAAATCACCACCTCTTACTGTTTTCGGAATAACTTTTGGTGAAACCTCTTACTTAGATTACGAACCTGATCGAAAATTAAAAGTTCCTCAGAACGATTTATTGGTTTTTTTTAGACAGATGTCAGTTATGTTAACAAGTGGAGTTCCTTTAGCTCAAGGTCTTGAATTATTGGCAGAAAACATGACCAACAAAAAATTTGGATCTTGCATATTTGATATTTCAAAAAAACTTGGCAGTGGTGAAGAACTCTCAACTTGCTTGAATTCATATCCTCGAATATTTGAACCAATAACGGTTGGATTAATTGAAGCAGGAGAAGCAGGTGGGATATTATCAGAGGTACTTGAAAGATTAGCTCTACTGCTAGAGGCAAGAAGCAAAATAAGAGGACAAATCACTGGTGCTCTAATATATCCAATTGCGGTATTAGTTCTTGCCGTAACAATAAGTCTTGCATTATTAATCTTTATTGTCCCTACATTCGACGATATGTTTAAAGAAATGGGTGCTACCTTACCTGCATTAACAGGATTAATGTTAACGCTCTCAAAAATAGTAACCTCTCCTGGTTTCGCAATTGGTGCACCAATAATTGGATTTATTTGTGTTTATTTTTTTAAGACAGCTTACAAAACACCCTCAGGTAGAGAAACAATTGACCGTATGGTACTCAAGGTTCCGCTATTTGGAGATTTAATCCTTAAATCTGAGCTTGTCTCAATGTCAGATACTTTAAGTACTTTAATTAACTCAGGGATTCCACTAGTAGAAGCTCTACAAAGATGCATTAATGCATCAAATAATGAAATAATAAAAATCGCTTTAAGAAATTCAATATCTCTAGTTACACAAGGACAAGAGTTAAGTTATTCTCTAATGTCAGCCAAAGTTATTCCAAGATTATTAGTCTCCATGATTAAAATTGGAGAAGAAACAGGAGCGTTATCATTTATGCTTGAAAATTTATCTAATTTTTACAAAAGAGAAGTAGAAGAAGCTGTAACTGTTCTAACAAAAGCAATGGAGCCTACAGTAATATTTGTTGTTGCTGCGATTGTTGGGACTATAGTAATATCTCTGTACCTCCCAATGTTTGACCTTATAAATCAAATGGGTTAGTCAATATCTAAAAAAGAGGTATCCATTATAAAAGAATCTTGATCACTTAAATTCAGATTTTTGTTCTTTTTATCCTCATTTACTTCATTCTTATCCTTTGGTTCTACATTGTTATTTAAATTTGGCAAAGGAGGTAATTCTTCTTCCTTTGTTAAAGATACTTTATTCTCTTTTTTTAATTTCTTTTCATCTTTATTGATTTTTAAATTTGGCAAAGGAGGTAATTCTTCTTCCTTTGTTAAAGATACTTTATTCTCTTTTTTTAATTTCTTTTCATCTTTA
>MDSZ01189298.1_pt1 | contig 12011 bp, 12 predicted proteins | sample 811201 | NCBI WGS metagenome assembly MDSZ01 (sample SAMN05326647, study PRJNA326480) | marine metagenome | isolation source: seawater | place: Indian Ocean: North | collected 2010
GTAAAAGTCCCTGACGTACCGAATATATTCTTTACGTATCCCGTTATATTAGCGCCTCCAATCGTACCGCTGTCTCCCAGTATCACAGTACGACTCCCGTTTAAATTGGTATTCAAGCCAGTCATCGTTAAACTACCACGCGTCGTGATAAGGCAACTGTCTGCATTCAGCAGGCTCGTATTCTGGGCCTGTATATTATTCGAACCTTTTACTGCTCTGTTTAAATCCCCGTTTATGATATCCGTTATATTGTTGACCAGCTGAGTTTTATCTCCGGTGATACTCTCCTGAACGTTCTTGTTCACGTTTAAACTGTAGTTTCCATCTACGGTGTCGATACGATTAGCCTTGGTAGCTATCTGCAGAGAACCGCCCACTTTTAAAGCCATATCTCCAGCCACTGTAAGACTGAGGTTGCCTCCGTATACGATCTCGCCGTCTCCCTCTATGACTACCTTGTCGTCCGCCCCTCCAAGCCTCACGGTGTTCTTTCGAGAGCTTATGAGTATGGAGCCGTCGTTCCTCATCTCGATGCCCGTACCGGAAGTATGTTTTAGCAACAGACGCTCACTACCAGGAGTGTCATCCATCTCTATGGAATGGCCGGCAGAAGTTTGTTGGACCTGGTTATGAGGATACTGTGACGGCGCCTGCTTGCTGAGCTTCAGGTCGACGTTGCGATGCCCGCCTCCCACGTAGAGGTCGTTCCTCTCAAGCCCTCTCGCGGCCTTATTCGTTCCTGCTATATTGTAGTAGTCGGAGGTCGGGAACACACCTTTGGGGTCCTCGAAACCGTTGCGATTGATACCTTTCGTCATACTGTTGTCGTTCCTTTCGATTTCTCGATAATCTGTAATGGTGATAGGGAGGAGCTGTTCATGAGCGTGTCTATGAGTATGGTCTTCTCGAAATTATCCTTGACATACTCGTCGACCGAGAATCCCGGGCCTAGTCTAGAATCTCCTATCAAATCGTTGTAGCCGAGAACCTGTCCTCCGGGATACGCCGTGTAGAACTGCGCGCAGAATTCTCGAAACGTCTTCATCTGTTTCTCATTGATGGACTTTCGACTTAAGAAGAAGTCCTTGTTTGGCGTACCTGCCAGAGCATCGTATCCTGCGACGAAAGCCAGAGATATACTATACTGTACGTGCCCCTTGGTGACCGCTTCCGCAGTCGATTTCAGAGTGATCGGCCTTCCTCTCTGTAGAGTCCCGTCCCTCCTAATTATAAAGTGATATGGTATTGGCTTACCTAGGTCCAGCTGAATATCTCTCGCAGACAGGATCTGGTCTATGAACGTCGACGTCCAGTTGACGACGACCTCCGTGATGTCTCTCTTTGGATTCTTGAGCTCGGTCAGGAGCTCCTCTATAGACGACACAGTCTCGAACTCATATGACTCAGACGTAGACTCCTCGTTGAACTCGCCGGCGCTCTGCTCTACCGTATAGGTCCTTGTCGTGCTGGTCAGCGTCGTGTCCTCGACTATAGTCTCGGATATAGATGGGTTGCCGTCTGCTCCCGACAGCTTCCCGATGAACGCGGATAGGACTCCTGATAGCGTACCGATCCCTACTGAGGCTCCTCTAAACAGATTTGTGAACTGAGATATCGAGGAGTTCACCGATCGCAACTGGTCCGTTTTGAGAGCTAACTGCACGGTGCCAGCTCGGTCTGCAGTCGTGGACTGTCTCAGTGCCTCTGCCATCTGGTCTGTCGTAGCCGATATCGATTCTTTCAGAGCGTTCTGTATGCCTGATGGTGCTCCGGAGCTGATGACCGCCTTGAGCAGGCCGTCCTCGATGTTCGTTCCTATCAGGTTTGTGAGGTTCGTCTTCTGCGATGACGTGTTGGTGACCGTGAGGTTGGGTACCGATGACGTCATTCTTACTGGTATCGGGTTCTTGGTGATCGAGACGTTCTCTTCGATCGCAGATGACAGCGCCTGGAATCCCGCCTGGACGTTCCCGTGGCTGAGTAGTGCAGAGCCGCTCTTCGTGAGCTGCTCCTCTATCGATTTCGTGACCGTGCTGTCGACCTCTCCTCTCGAGAATCTGTCTGCCAGCGACTTGAGCTCCGTGTCGAGCTTTGACCTGTTCACCTTTGTCGTCATTGGTTGTCCTCAAACTTGTTGAATGCTTCTCTCGCGAACTTCTTCCTCTTGCTGATCCCTTCCGCTCCGTCAGCGGACCTCTCGTACTTCTTCTCGAATATCTCCGCTGCCTGCTCGACTCCCTCGATGCCGGGCTTGACGTCGAAGAGTCCCGCCTCCACGCCGAAGTACCTGTGAGCGTACAGCTCGCTCTTGATGAACATGACCTGAGCTCGCAGTGAAAGAGGGTCGATGTTCCTCTCCGCCGAGAACTTGATCAGGTTCCTGACTCTCTCTGTCGCGGGGTTCCACTGCGCTATGCCGAGCGATCGCTCCTCTCCCGGGTTCATGGCGTCGGGATAGATGTCGAACTTCTCTCGCCTGACCGTCTTTCTCGTCGGAGGAGGCCCGACCTGGTCGACCGCCGACCGGTTTCCGACTCCCTGGCCGCTCTCTGACATCAGGTTACCGATGATCCCGCATACGATCGCTCCCCTGTTTCGATCGTTCCCGAGGCTGCCGCCTTCTCGACTCTTGAGAAAGAGGAACGCCTTCTCGGCGTTCGTGTCGGCCGTCGGGAACGTGTCAGCCTTCGTCTTGTTCTTCTCGACAAGAGATACCGTGCTGTCGATGACGTTGATTCTCTCGTTCAGCGATGCGATCTCGTCAGCGTTCTCCTCGATCAGCTGCCTGAGCTCGTATGACGGAGTTCCCTCCATCTTCGTGAGAGACCCGAGTATCAGGGGAACCTGGCTGCTCTTTCCGTCGAGGAAGATCCCGAAGACCTGTGCGTTCTCCTTGATCCCGACGTTCGAGCCTATCCCGCTGACTCCTCCCTGCCTGACGTCGGCCATTACCTGTGCGAAGGGGAGGTCGACCGTCGGTATGTCCGCTGTGCTCTCGCCGTGAATGCCGTGAACTCGAACTCGCACTCTTCCCATTTCGAGAGGGTCGTTGATGTCGACCACCGTGGCGATGAACCACCTGATACTGTCACCGTAGAAGTTCACACCAACTTCTCCATGTCTGCGAGCTTGAGGCATGTCATGACGATCTCGTACTTCTCCTTCTTCAGCATGTGCCGGCAGTTGTGTATGAGGTACTGTCCGGACTTCTTGACGTCGATCGAAGAAGCTGCTCCGGAGTTGTTCATCTGGTTGTCGAGGAACCTAAGGTCGATGACGTTCCCGATAGTCCTATGAGCGTTTCCTTCGATGAAGGCGTGGCTCGGCACGACGATCGTGATCGGGTTCTTACGAAGAAGTAGCTGTATTGACTCTCCTATGACTCGCTTATTGTAGTCGGCAGGAAGAAACTCTTCGTCGATCGACTTGGCCGTATTGACTCCGTCGTTGTACAGGCCGGTAGTATGAAGTCGAGTCTTAGTCATACTGCTTCTTTCGTGCAGCTTCTCTCCTTCGAACTCGGTCCTCCTGTCGTAGAGGAAGTTTGCCTGACCTTTTCGAATGATATCCCTTTCGACAAGAGGGTTGAAGACGTCCTTGATGACGTTGAACTTGATCTCCTGGCTCTTCATCGTGAACGTGTCGTAGAACTTATTCGTAGACCCAATGTATCCTGACTGGAGAGACTTGAAGATGTTGTCCTGATTCTGAACATCGTATCCTCTTATCGTGAATATGTCGTCGATAAGAGAGGAAGACACGTCTTTTCGAGACTTGGAAAACGTGAAAGGCTGCTTAAAGCTCGTATCTCGACCGATCATAGTTCCAAGATCCATGAACTGTATGTCGTCGGTGACGAGGTTCGAATATACGAAGAAAGGTAGACCCAGGTCTGTTGACGCTCTAAGCTTGATAAAGTCGATAGCTGACAGTGGAGAAAGATTAGGTATGATCGCCTTGATCCCTTCTTCTCTTACTGGCTTTGACCTTCGAATCTTCTTCTTCAAATACTGCGAGGCGATGTCGCGGATTATAGTAAATGAAGTTCCCTTATATGACTTACTTATACTTTGAACTTCAGAATCATAGAAGCTGTCTTCGACAAGGTTGAGAGATATCACCTCACCGTGATCGCTGTTCGCCTTGATGCTCCTTTCAGTAAATCCAACTCTAAACTTTTTAGTGATGGTGAAGTCCGAATCTCTCCTTCGAAAAGATATAGTAATCTTTTCTCCACCTCTTATATTGACTTGATCAGAAAAACCTGAGGTATCTACGAAAACGATATTTCCAGTAAGATATGACTTATCAAGATTCTCGTATATGTCGATATCTGTTGTTACTCTCGAAAGATCTATGCTCGCTCCATCTCTCATCGATGGAGACTCGAACTTAACTTCGGTTAAGTAGTAAGCATCAGCACCATGTTTGTTGCTTTGACTCATAATCTAACTTCTTACTGCCTGTTTGAATCCTCTTGAAATCTGTTCAATGAAAGAGGGCTTAATCACATTGATCAATCTAAGTTCATCGTTTTCGGCCGTGTATCTCTCAATATTCGTTATCGGTGTTATCCCAGCTCCAACAGTCCCGTATGGATCGATGTCTACATAGTTGTTATTTGAATCTTCATAATGATGAATTGCTAAATGCTCAGCGCTGAATCCAGTAGAAGTTACTGAAGATCCTCCACTCGATGTCATAGTTTCTCCAGATGAGAAAGAAATAGATCCTTCGACTACGATCTGCCCTATGTCTAAATGTCTTTTCAATATCTTACCGCCGTTTCCAGAAACATTTCCAGTAACAGTTTCCCCGACTTTGAATATTCCTGTCAGGTTATTCTTAGTAGTGAAAACAGTGTTAGGAAAATCTTTTTTGACTTTTTCTTCTAGCTTATTAGATGAAAGAGGCCATCCTTGCAATCTAATATGATCATTCAGCATGAAAAATGTCCAGTAATGTTCGGTTGTCTTATAGAACTTATAAGATGTTTGATCAGGTCTTTCTCCTTGTGGAACTGTGTATTTTTCATGAAAGCTCGATATGTCTTTGATATCGTCAATCATGTCTGCAAATACTGTTACATTGTCAAAAAGGGTGTCAGATACTTCATTTCCAAATCTGTATCTTACTTTTGGGAGGCTTGGAAAGTATGACATTAGAAACCTCTCTCGATATCTTTTCTACTAAGAGTTCCAAATTCTTGAAATCCTAGGTTGAGCTCTATTTCAAATGGCTTACCGTCTTCGTGGAAAGCCATTCCACTTGAATTATAGTTTGATGCTATTGTTCTCAGTACGCAAGGTTTTATCTTATATCCAAATTGAACATCCTTTCCTTGTTTGTTCTTCACTCTCATAGCAATTTTAAATCTGTGAGGAAAAGTGTAACCTAATGGTATGTTAGAAAAAGGATTGTTTATTTGAGTTTCAACTTCAGACATTCCTGCATCTTCATTGCCGGAACCTGACGGTATATGTTCTGGATAAGCATTTACCCTAAAGAACTTTATTATTTTTTCTATTTCTCTTGACTCTCTCTGTGAAGTTGCAATAAATTTGAAACTAAACTGAAACTGCCTAGGTACTACATTCCTAAAAACTGATTTAGTATTCGGGTTAAGAGTTGTCTGTAGTGCGACTCTTACTCCACTGTTCACTTCATCAGTAGCAAAGATATTAAGTCCTCTTACTATTCCTGCTCGAGCAGCATCTTCCGCTACATTTGTGCCAGTTCCGTTAATCAAGTCAGATATTCCTGTAAATCCAGCAGATATAGCCTCACTTGCTGCATTGAAAACTCCTGCTCCACCTTCTAAAGCACTTCTTGCAAATGCACCTCCTAGATTTAGATTACCTTCATCATATCCTAAAGTATCATTGAATTGAATATTAGGAGGAAGATATAGTTCTACTGTTTGATTTCCTAACTTGGTAGCCGTTGGTCTAAAAGATCCGGTTCTTGATCTATTTTCTAAGTCTGCCTGCCCTTCGGTAAAACTATCGTCATCTTCCATTTGATGTTGTTTCTTTGATCCGGACTGATTAGAAGGATCATCTGTTTCATCAGTTAACCTTGTAAATCTTTCAACTAGAAATTTTCCAGAGTTTATAGTACCTTCTTTGAAAATGTCAACTAAACCTTCTCCTCTCGTGTTTGGAGGTATAGTTTCTATAGTTCTAAATATAATCCTCGCAGGATATTCCATCTTGTTTTCAAGAGGATATTTCAAACGTGTCATAGGTTCTATACTATTTCCTTTGATTTTGTTTGAAAGATTGAGTGCTGTATTTATGGCTGACATACGTAAATCTCTTATAGATAATTATGTAATTTTTATTTTATTATTTATATAGAATCTCATGCCGTACTCAGGAAGATATAAAGTATGTAACGTTAAGAAGTATAAGGGTGATCACACTAATGTTATTTATAGGTCCATGTGGGAAAGGCTCTGCTTCAAGTGGTGTGATGAAAATCCTAAAGTAAAAGAATGGTCGTCAGAAGAAACGGTCATTCCATACTTCTACGATGTCGACAAAAGATACCATAGGTATTTCATAGATCTTAAGATAAAGACGATCGAAGGAAATGTAATACTTGTAGAAATCAAACCTGATCATCAGACTCGTCCACCAGAAAGTCAAAAGAAAACTCGAAAATATCTTTCAGAATCTTTAGCTTATGTAAAGAACCAGTGTAAGTGGAAAGCTGCTGACAACTTTGCAAAAGATCGTGGATGGAAATTTCAAATATGGACAGAAAAGACTTTACAAGAAATGAAGATACTTGGAAAACCTGTCCCAGGAAAACTTAAGAAGCTTAAGCCACTAAAGCCTTACAGAAGAAGGCCTAAAAAATGATATAAATAGAAACATGGCAAATATATTTCAAAAATTGCAAATTGATGCTTTTAGAGCAGGTATCACTCCAAGAACTAAAGAGTCTCAAAACTGGTTTCGTCGTAAAGTTCAAGGATTGGCAATACCTAACAATTTGAGTCTTATGGGATCAGAACCTCTAAAACTAAGAACTAAGACAGGAATAGGAAGTATGTACATGTATTTCTACGATCCTAAGCACAAAGACACGCTACCGTATTTTGATAGATTCCCTCTTACAATCGTAGTCGGTCCTGCAAAAGGAGGATTCATGGGATTGAATCTTCACTATCTTCCTAATGTTTTAAGAGCTAAGTTTCTTGACGGTCTCATGGGAATTACTAATAATAAAAAATTCGATGAAAGCACAAAGTTCGCAGTCACACAAAGAGAGCTAAAAAATGCTTCTAACTTAAAATATTTCAAGCCTTGCTTAAAGCACTACTTATCAAGTCACATTAGATCAAGATTAGCTTTAGTTCCTGCACCTGAATGGGAGATAGCCACATTTTTGCCAACAGCAAGATTTGAAAAGAAGAGCAAAGCTATAATACACCGCGATTCAAGGAGAATGATCTGATGGCTTATGGAATAGAGCAACTTAAGAGTCAATTTGTAAAATCAAACGGGATTCAATTTACTAATCAATGGGTTGTAATACTTCCTCGAATAAGAGGAACTATACTAGAATCTAGAGAATTAAATTTACTCTGCAAGGAAGTTCTTTTCCCTGGAAGAGCGCAAGTTGCTCAACAGCGAATTATTGGTGTAAAAGGGATAGAAGTTTCCAATGGATTTAGTGAAGTTGATTTTCAAATGAGATTTCACGTTATGAATGACTGGGGAATCGTGGACTACTTTTATAAGTGGCAAGACCAAGTGTTAAACCAAGGTGACAAGTATGTAGGTTACTTGAATGATTATGCGAAAAGCATGAGAGTTCATGCTTTAACAAAGGGAATGAGCTATGACTTTAATGCGGCTAGGAAAGTCAATAATATCAATGCTTTACTTGACTTATTAGGAATTAATTTAGATATAGACCAGTCTTTTGGTCAGAAAACAAACTATGCCATTGAAATAATAGACACATATCCGGCAGACATATCTCCAGTTCAGTTGAATAATGATGTAGATGGTCTAGCGGAATTAACTATAAATATGAAACATTTAACATGGAGAAGAGTATAAAATGAGTTTATCCAAACTATTGAATGATGCACCTCGTTATGATGCTACTCTACCTTCTAATGGAGAGGTAGTAAAGTACAGACCGTTTTTAGTCAAAGAGCAAAAAGTATTGATGATAGCTGCAGAGACTAAAGACTCAAAACAAATGATAACTGCAATGATTGACTGTGTGAATAACTGCACTCAAAACATCGATGCAAAGAAACTTCCAACATATGATCTAGATCATTTATTTCTTCAAATAAGAAGCAAATCTATTGGAGAGACTGCTAAGATATCGACCACATGTGGAAACTGCCAAAATCAAAATATCGTAGATGTAAAATTGACTGAAATAAAATTTGACAATAACATAAAAGACAATGAGATAAAATTGTCAGATAAAGTAATGTTGAAAATGAAACCTCCTACTTATGAAGTGATGTTGAATAACGAAGGCATTTTTACTAAAGAGGACATATCTGCAACTGAAATACTGTTTGAAACTATGGCATTATGTATGGACTCAGTAACTACAGATGAAGAAAACATCAGTCTTAAGGATGAAACTAAAGAAGAGATATCAAACTTTATAGATTCTTTTAGTAATGACCAACTTAAACTAGTTACAGAATATATAGAGTCTTTGCCTAAAGCATCATATGAAGAGGAATTTATCTGTAAATCATGTGAAAATAAAAACGTATTTAAATTGAATGGAATACAGGATTTTTTTTAGTAGCCCTCTCACATGATAACTTAGAGAATTATTATAGAACTAATTTCGTTATGATGCAAAATTTTAATTATTCTCTATCTGAATTGAATGATATGATGCCGTGGGAGAGGGAGATATATTTAACATTATTAACTGAGCATTTACAAAAACAAGAAGATGAGAAAAAGAATAATAAAGGGGTAATGTAATGGCTAGAACACCGATACCTCCTGGTCCAACTCCAGGAGCAGCAACTGGAAGTAGACCTGGGCAAGGAGTGAGTGCAGACGGGAGATATATCGGAAGTAAGCTCGGCATGGTTACGGCTGAATTACAGAAACTCAACGGTCGGCTTGGAATACAGAGAACAAATCGTCATCTTTCTAATATTGACTCTAATATAAAATCACTCTTAGATTACTTTACTCAAAATCAAAGGGCTGCTGCCTTAGCTGCTCGAGCAGCTCAACGAGGAGCACAATCACCTGCTCAAGGACCTCAACAACCAACTCAACCAACCAAACCAACTACACCTACAGCTCCTTCAGCCGGAGGAGGTTTGTTTTCTAAAGTTTCTGATTATTTTAAATCAGGAGGAGCCGCAGCACTCGCTCCTCTGTTCGCCGTACCTTTCTTTGGAACTATTCTAAGACAGATGGCCAGACCTAAAGTAATGTCAGCTTTCGGTTTTATTTTCGCAGAAGAGATAGTCGACTTCTTACTAGGAAAAGAAGGCGAGAGCGCATTAAGAGGCAAAGTAGAAGACATATTTAATCCTGCCGCAGCAGTAGGATTTGGATCCCTAGGCCTATTGATAAATAAGAGATTCGCAGTGATAGGAACTATAGTCGGATTGTTCGCGACTCCGGAAAACGTAAAGAAATTCGATGATCTCATGAATACTGTGAAAACAGTAACTTGGCCTGCAATAAAAGAAAACGTCGATAAATTTACTGATACTATTAATGATCTGTATGGACTATCTCTTCCAAATCTCGAAAAAGGGATGGAGAACCTCGTAGATAACGTAGGAAATTCTTTAGGAGTATTGAACAAATTGTTACAAGGAGACTTCAGCGCAATGTTTTCTCCAGGCGGAGCGACTCTAGGATTTGGTGCACTACTTCTGGCAAGATTAAAAATATTTAGAAACGCTTTCAAAGGGAAATCACCTCAAGCAATAATGGCGAGAATTGCAGTTGACTCTTTAATAGGAGCTCTAGGATATGTAGCCGTTACTTCTCCAACTCCTGCAAATGCAAATGAAGATCCTGGTCCTGTTCAAGATGATCCGGATGGTGGAATGTTCGGTAACGCTGTTGCTGTTGGAGGTACACTCTTGGCGGGTCAGGCTGCATATCAAGGAGGAAAGTATGCTTACTCAAGAGGTACATCTTTTATAAGTAAGGTTACTGGAATCGGTGGTGGAGGAAGCGCCGGAGGAGGAAGTGGTACAACTAAAACCAACACGGTGAAGCCAGGAAGCTATCAGCAAAATGTGTCTAAGACTACCAAGCTTAGAAATTCTTTGTCTAGGTTACCCGGTGTCACGTTTGATAAAGCTGGAAGAATGCTAATGAATGGAAAAATTGCCAGTAATGCACAGATGCTAGCCGCCTTAAACCAGGTAAAGGCATTTGGAATAAGAAGTTTATTAATAAAGACGGGTGTTACTTTAGGACTGGCCGGTGCAATTACTTTTGCATTTCCGGCTGTAGCTGCTGCTGCGGGGTTTACGATGATGATAGTAAATACAGCAACTTTAGCATATATCGCTTATAGCATTTTACCTACGGACATTCAAAATGCATTTAAAAGTTTCTTAGGATCAGTATTTTCTGCGATAAGTAATATAGGAGAGAAGATACACGAAGGATTCAATCCTAATATAGATGGAAATCTCGTTATGTCGGAGGAAAATACAGCAATGCAGCTTATGGCTGAAAACTTTTCATCTAACGTAATGAGAGGCGAGTCGATGTTAGGTGGAATGTACTCAGGTGTTAACAGTGATCTATCTTTTGCAGGAGGAGGTAATAACATTGGGTTTAAGAGAAAAATGTTAGAAACTCAAATAGATAGCCTAAATCGTGCATTAACAAATTATAGTCAAACTATTAATCAAAATAATAGTCAAAACTCCTCCGTACAAAATACTCTTGTAGGAGGAGTTCCTAATTCCGGACATAATAATGGATTGTCTGTCGGCGATCCACAGCCCGCCTTTAATTAACCTTCTTTGGCTAACCTAGCAAAGTAGCTCATTGTATCATCGTCTTCTTCTTGAGACGACATCTGCTCTGCAGTCACAGGTTCAACAGATTTGATTTCAGGAGGAGGTGTTGACTCTCCTAGTTGAGTATCTTGCTTGACTGTATTAGCACCAGCACTTACCTCTTCACCTAGGACTCTCGATAATTTCATCTTAAGTTCATCATAGGTCTTAAAGTTCTTAGGATCAAGAAATTCCTGTAAAGAAGATTGCTTGTTGTATATACCTTCAAGAACTGAATCATCTTCTGAAAGCGCAGTCTGTGAATCAAACTCAGACTTATCATAGTTACGATAACCTTCGACATTTCTAATCTTAAGCTTGAAATTTGCACCTTCCCAAAGATCAAAAGGATTGACTGCTTTCTCATCGGCGAACGATGGTTGCATCATATCCATAATCTTATCGAAGATCTTCTTACCAAACTGGTATAGAAATACCTTGCCTTCATTATCGGGGTTGGACGGGTCGGATACTATGTAGATATTTGTGACATAGTGAAGCCTACGCTTTTGAGTACGTGCCTTCTCTTTGTCAGCTTCAATACCTGAGTTCCAAAGACGACTGTTGAGCTCACCAACTGGATCACTTTGACCAATGGAAGTTAAAGAGTTTTCAATGTACCAAAGGCCTGTTGGTCCTTTGAAACCATGATCCCAGTAACGTATCCAAGGTAGTTCCTCACTCTTTGGTGCGGGCAAAAATCGAATAACTGCGTAACCGTTTCCGGCTTTATCCACAGTAGGTTTCCAAAACCTTTCGTCCGTATATGATTTTTTCTCTGAGTTTCCGCCGCCTGCTTGTTCTGCGGCTTTGATCAAATTTTGAATTTGATCTTTACGTTCTTTTAATTGTGCAAAAGACATATTTTATTCTCCATATTTGCTGAAATATTATTTTTATTTTAACACAGTATGACTGTAATGTAAACCTATTTATATTCAAAATAGGGTATTCTGTTTAGGTA
>MDSZ01114696.1_pt1 | contig 12010 bp, 9 predicted proteins | sample 811201 | NCBI WGS metagenome assembly MDSZ01 (sample SAMN05326647, study PRJNA326480) | marine metagenome | isolation source: seawater | place: Indian Ocean: North | collected 2010
AAAACTAAGAATGACTATTAAAGGATATACTCTTTATTCTAAGATTAAAATGTTCCCTCCCGGCCACTATTGGCTTAATGGTGCTATTAAAAAATATTGGGAATTAGATTACTCAAATAAAGCTGCTCCAAAAGATGAGGATTTAAAAGAATTAATTGAGCATTCTGTTTTGTTACGGAGCAGGTCTGATGTCCCGGTTGGTAGTTACTTAAGTGGTGGATTAGATAGCACTATCTTATCTTATATTTTAGACCCTGACGATACCTGGATTGTCGGTTTCCCCAGATTAAATGAATTTAAATGGGGTGAAATAGCTAATAGTAAATTGAAGTCTAGTCATCATCAAATACAAATAGACAAAGACGAATTTATTAGTACAGCAAAATGGATGATTAATAAACGTAAAGAACCACTTTCGGTCCCAAATGAAGTTTTAATTTACTTAATGACAAGGGAAGTTAAGAAAAGAAATACTGTGGTACTGTCTGGTGAAGGAGCTGATGAGCTTTTTTACGGATACGATAGAATTTTTAGATGGGCTTATAACTCTAAGCAAATTGACATAAAGGAATTTGACAAATATTATTCATATGGTTCCAATGAAGATTATGAGGTTTTAGATTTCGCCCTCGAAGGTATTAATTATAAATCTCCTATAAACAAAGTTGGCCACTTTTTCCAAACACTACACTTACAAGGATTGCTTAGAAGGCTAGATAACTCAACAATGCTTTGTAGTGTAGAGGCCAGAGTTCCTTTTGTTGATCATCGTTTAGTTGAATTGCTAGCGGGGACCCCATTTGATTGGAAAATGGGTAAATCATTTAAAGAACCACTAAAGCGTATTTTTAATTATAAGCTTCCAGAACAAATAATATCGCGTGAAAAGATTGGATTTCCACTTCCGTTAGATTACATTTTTTCGAATATTAATTTTAAGGGTAATCAAATGGATAAATGGTTACTCTTTAATTTAGAACAATTTCAAAATAAAAAATAAATATGGTAATAGGATATACTACAGGGGTATTTGATTTATTCCACATTGGTCATCTTAATCTTTTAAAAAATGCAAAATCAATGTGTGATAAATTAATTGTTGGGGTAACCACAGATGAATTAGTCTCATATAAAAATAAGAAGGCAGTTATTCCATTTGAAGAGCGAATGGAGATAGTCAGAAATATTAAGCATGTTGATGCAGTAGTCCCTCAAGAAGACATGGATAAATTTGGGGCTTGGGAAAAACTAAATTTTGATGTTATGTTTGTAGGTGATGACTGGCATAACTCTGAAAAGTGGAACGGGATTGAAGAAAAACTTGGTAAAGTTGGTGTGAAGATCATTTTTTTCCCCTACACAAAAGGGACTTCTTCAACATTGATTAACGAAATATTAGTAGAAACAAAAAAGCTGCTCTGATATTTTATGCCAAAAGCTAAAACGCTTAAGAAAAAGATTTGCTATTTTATAGGATCTCTTCAAACAGGGGGTGCCGAAAAACATGTTTTAAAGTTAATTGAAAAGATAGATAAAGGTGAATTTCAGGTGCACTTGTGCTTGATGTCTAAAGTGAATAAAAGCCAATCAGAAAAACTGAAAATCACACATCCGGATTTAATTGTAAAGTCTTTTTACCCAAAACAATCTTTTGGCGTTTTTTACTTACCTGAATTATTGCGTTTCGCGCGATATTTAAAAGTTAATAGAATAAATATTTTACACATTCATTTAGTAGGATGTTTTTTTTTCGCATCATTAGCGGGTAAATTAGTAAAAACGCCTCAAATACTCATTACTTGGCATAGTATATATACTTTTAGATTTATTAAAACGAATATAATAAAAGGAATCACCACAAATTTAAACCTATTAATGTGCAGATTTTGTTGTGATAAAATCATTGCTGTTTCAAAGAAGGTTAAGGATGAAAATTGTAAAAATCTAAATATACGCCATGATAAAGTAGAGGTTATATATAATGGTATAGACGTTGGCAAAAAAAATAATCTTAAGCAGATTGATAATAATACAAACTTTACAATAGGTGCTGTTGGAAATTTATACAAGGATAAGGGTTACATTTACCTTTTACGCTCTATACCAAAGTTAGTCGAAACGATACCAAATCTTAAAGTAGTTATTATAGGAGAAGGAAGTGATCGGTCTTACCTAGAAAAGTATATAGCCGAGGAAAATTTAGAGAGCTATGTTGATTTAGTGGGGAGAAAAAATAATGTGTTGGAATTAATTCAAGCTTTTGATGTGTGGATTATGGTTTCTTTACGAGAAGGTTTTTCTTTAGCAATTTTAGAAGCAATGTCATCATCTCTACCTATAATTGCAACTAATGTTGGTGGTAATTCAGAGGCAGTTTTACATGGAGAATCAGGGTTGATTATAAATCCAAAAAACGTTAATGACATTTTAATATCAATCAAGGAACTTTTTTATGACAAAGAAAAAAGGCTAAGGCTTTCTAAAAATGCATTTGTTAGATTCAAAGATAATTTTACTACTCAGCAAATGATGAGTAAATTGTACCAATGTTATAAAAATGAAAGAGGTTAATTCAACAGAAATAAAAGAGGATTCACTAAAAAAACAAGCATCATATAATTTAATTGGGAGAGTAATCTCTTTTATAATTTCCACAGCGACTCCAATAATTTTAGTGAGATTATTCTTGCAAGAAGAATATGGAATTTTTAAAGAGATAATTATAATATCTCAGATAGTATCTGGAATAATTTCATTCAACATATCAAACAGCTTATATTATTTTTATCCTAGAGTAAAAAAACAGAACAATCAGTCTTTCTTAATGTCACAGACCATTTTTGTGATGTTATTTCTTTCAATTGTATTTTTAATAAGCACAGTTTTTTTAGACAAAACATTTTACAGTTATTATAATTTTGAAATTTACGGAAGGTATTACTTACCCTTAATTCTTTTAATTTTTTTCACAATTACATCCGATCCATTGGATAAGTTATTTATTGTTGAAAAAAAATCCCTCTATGCTCTAATATATTATATATCAAGTCAATTATTAAGACTAGGCCTAATTTTAATAACAATTTTAGTTTTTAAAACTGTTTATTCAACAGTATTATCATTAATTCTTTTAGCACTTTTAAAAACAATCTTTCTATATGTGTATTTGTTTATTAATTATGGTCTTTCAATCTTTAAAATAGATTTAAAAATGGTTACTCATCAATTTAAATATGTTTTTCCTATGGGCCTCAGTTTAATTGCAGGAATATTTGGTCAACATGCAGAAAAGCTTGTTTTAATGGCTAATTTTTCTGCCTCAGACTTTGCACTATATTCTGTTGGGACTTTCGGAGTACCATTAGGTGTATTATACCTTTCAATAGGCAATGTTATTTTGCCAAAACTAAGTGAATATTCAATAAATAATGAGCTGAATAGCACACTTCTCTTATGGAAGAAAATGATTAAAGTCAATGCCATAATTACAATCCCAGTTGTTGTTTTCTTCTTGATTAGTGCAAAACAATTTGTGATCAGCTTATTTGGTATTGAATATGAATTAAGCGTATTAGTTTTTAGAATTATTATATTAAGTTTATTTTTTCAAATGTTAGGACACGGATACGTGCTTAGAGCATATGCAATAACAAAATTTATACTTTTTTCAAGAATAATTAAAATGTTAACCTCTATAGTAATGAGTTATTTTTTGGTTGTTAATTATGGCATTATCGGTGCTGCAGTTACTTTTCTTACAGCATTTATAGTTAATGTCCTTCTTCAAGTTTACAAAACAAAAAAATTACTTAAGACAAATTTAACAGAACTATTACCATGGAAAGATTTTATTAATTTATTGTTAATTTCTACTGTACCTGCGATATTTTTATTTGTGATTAATAATTTACCGATTAGTATTTTCTTACAGTTGCTGTATGGGGCATTTGTATATTTCATATCAGTTTTTTTCATGATACTTAAGTCTAAGTATTATTCTATGTTACCAATTAATCAAATTAAATCAAAGTTCTTATAGAAATGAAAGAATAATAGCCTAGATTTATGATTAGAAAGGCTGCTACTTATTATTGAATAAGAAGAATTAAAACGTCACTTGTTACTTAATACTGAGGCGAAGCTTTGAATAAAACATCATAAGTATCCGCATAAAGACATTTCAAAACATGAAAGAATACTCTATAAGCTTGAGCCAAATTAGGAAAAAAGCAATTGAAGCCTTTGTTGAGGTAACAGAATTATTGAATAAATATAAAATTGAGTATTGGTTAGATTACGGAACATTATTGGGTGCTATCAGGGATAAAACGATTATCCCTTGGGATGGTGAATTTGATATAAGCGCGATGGACTCTAACATTGATTTAAATTCAAAAATATGGAAGGAGTTAGAAGACTTAGGATATGTTTTAAATTTTGGGGAGTTTAATATTAAGATTAGAAAGAAAAGTCAGCTTATTGGAAGTTTTGTCATTGATTTACATAGATATAAAGAAACAGTCAATGGTGCGCTATATGAATATGGGCGAAAACCGAAATCAAAATTCGAAAATCTCATTTTCTATATTCACAGAGTAATTTACACAGCACTTCCAATTGAAAATGTTCCTAATATTACGTTTACTCGGATTTATAATGAAATAATGAATAAGACTGGGGCAAAAATATCGGAGATTGATTGTACAGAGGTTATAATTAAAATAGGAGAGACTAATAAATGTCCGTTTGTGCTTTTTTTCAAAGAAAAAAAAATAGAATTTGATGTTCTTGCCAGACGAAAATTTTTAACTAAAGCGCTATATTATTTTTTTAGTGCATTACCTTTAAGTTTAAACAAATTATTAATTAATAAATTAGAAAAGAATTTAAATAAAATTGAGTTTATTCCTCTTAAAAGAGTTTATATTAAAAATTATTATAAAAACTTAACAACTACAGAATTCTGCGGCTTAAACTTTCCATGTTTTAAAGAAAGTCAATTGTATTTAAAAGATGTTTATGGAGCAAATTGGTCTATTCCAACAAATAAGTGGGAGTTAATTCACGATTCTCCGTTATCTAAAAAATAATAAGCAATTGGATTATTCAAAAATTAAATACCACTCCACCTCTCTAAAACCGATATTTATTATTTTTATTTTATCTCTCATAACCTCTTCATTGGGTTTAATTAAGGAGACAATTTTACTTTTATCATTTTTTACTGCGGGGTGTTATTTTTTTAACAAGCGTCTACTAATTCCTCTTTACATTATCTTATTGCCAACAGATGGAATTTTTCTTCAAGAGTATAACTTGGCTGGAGTTGTTAATATAAATGTCATAATTAACTTTATAACTCTACTTTCTCTTGCCCCTGAATTATTTAAAAAGTATAAAGTTACTACTTTGCAGAAGTACGCAAATCACATTGTTGTTATTTTGTTGTTGTATTTGATTTTTTGGAACATTAAAGATGCATATTTTGATTTAATCGCTTATGAAAAGGCAACAAACAGAATTATTTATTACTTAGTTGAATACCTGCCTTTGTTTCTTATTATTAGACTTCTAAATAAACCTGATATTAACGAGCTTTTAAAGTCTTCAATTTACTTTAGTTTAATTTTTCTCACGATTTGTGCCATTCTTTCTCCTTACTTGGCATCTTTTGGTTTTAAAATTGGAGCTGAGGACGGAATGGAGTTTTCAACTATAAATAGATTTGATGGAATTTTTGGCAAGGGTGATGAAAATAGTTTTGGAGTTTTTTGCTCAATGATTTTGGGTTTTTTATTTGCTAATAATGAAAAAAAGAAAATTAATTTTTATGAAATTTCTGTTTTAATATTTTCAATTACTGGGGTATTATTATCTGGTTCAAGAGCAGCAGTAATTTCACTTTTAATTATTGTTTTTTATTTTTTAAGGAGAAGTTCAGATTTTGGAATAACACTCAAAATTATATTTGTGTTACTTGTTTTTGGCGTAATTTTTGCGCCTTGGATAGAGCTTGTTTTATCAAGGTTTAACACTCTTTATACACAACTTGATTTCAACACATCTTCTAATAGAATAGGAAAATGGAGTATTTATTTAAACCATATGCTCTCTAATCCATCAATTTTCCTTTACGGTAACGAAGCAACATTTTCTTTGACTTCCTACAGTGGGGTCAGGGCAGCTCACAATTTTTATATTCAGATGCTATATAATTTAGGAGCAATTCCAGTTACACTACTAATTACTTATCTTTTTAGGCTATATTTTGTTATCCCGAAGAATTCACTTTATTTAAACCCCGTTTACTACACTTTACCCGTCATAATGGAAACAATGACTGTAAGTGCATTTGCTACGTTACCATTTTTTTGTTTGATTATTGCCTCAAATAGTTCGTATTTAGAAAAATCATAAATTTAAAAATGAAAGAAAAAAAAATAGCTATACTAGTTCCAACACTTTTGAAGGGAGGTGCAGAAAAGCAGAGTGTACTTCTAGCAAATTCTTTAATCAAGAATAATGTAGTCTATTTTATCATCCTAAATGGAAATTCCATTGATAGTAATTTATTTAAACAAATATTGAAAGATGTCAAGGTGCTGAGATTCACAAAAAATTTATTATGCAGTACCTTAATTTTATACAAATTTTTCAGAGAAAAAAAAATTAATACAATTTTTTCATATTTAGCAAGCGCTAACTTTATAAATGGTTTTGTTGGTAAATTAGCAAAAGTCCCGAATAGAATTGGAGGAATCAGAAATGCTAAGCTCAAAAGATCTAAACTACCATTTGAAAGGTTTTTTCATAATAATTTATTAACTAAAACGATTTCTAACAGCTATTCTGCTCAAATTGAGTTAACTAAAGTGGGTTTTAAAAAAGATAAATTTTATATAATTCACAACGCTTTTGATTTGAAGCAGCCTCGAATTAACCGAAAATCGAAAGACAATATAATTATACTCTCTGTAGCAAGGTTTGTTTCACAAAAAGATTATTCAACCGCAATAGATTCAATTAGAATTTTAAAGAGGATGATACAAAAAAGCCAATATAGTTTTAAGTATTTTATAGTCGGATACGGACCCGAAGAAAAAAAAATAAGAAATAAAATAAAAGAATTAAATTTAGAGAACCACATTGAGGTAGTAATAAATCCAAAAAATATATTCGAGTATTTTAAAATGGCAGATTTATTTTTAACAACATCAATTTATGAGGGCATGTCAAACTCAGTTATGGAAGCAATGTCATTCTCTCTTCCAATCATAGCAACAAATGCTGGAGACATGAAGTATTTAATTGAAGATAATTATAATGGTTTTATTTGCCCATATCAAGAACCAAATATTATTTCAAATAAACTAGTTGAACTTATTAATGATTTTGATTTGAGGTCTAACATGGGAAATAATAGCTACTCAAAATTAAAAGACACATTTAGTATTAAAGGTTTTTCTGAAAATTATAAAAGTTTTTTGAAATCGGTTAATAATTGATATGAGAAAAACAAAAATTGCTGTAATAGGATTAAAAGGGCTACCAGCATTTGGTGGTGCAGCTACAGTAGGTGAAAACATCATACGTGAACTTTGTAATGACTTTGAATTTACGGTATTAAGCGTGTCTTCTCATACATCAATTAATAATACAGAAATAAATGGCGTAAGACAAATCATTTTTAATAATCATGGAAAAGGTGGACTCAACACGTTCTTATATTACTTAAAATGTATGTTTTTTGTTCTTTTTAACAAGTTCGATTTAATTCATTTACATCATGGATCAAGTGGTTTTATTACGCCTTTTCTGAGATTAAAATACAATGTAATTTTAACTTTTCATGGTGTTCATCGAGATAAAGATGACCCAAAATTTTCGGCGTTACAAAACCTGTTTATAAGATTCTCTCAAAAATTAAATATTAAATTTTCGAGCACATTAGTATCAGTTTCAAAACCAGATAAAAAATATTTAGAAAATCGATTTAGAAGGTCCGTAATTTATATTCCTAATGGGATTAATATTCATCAAACAAAAAAGAAAGCAGAAAAGAATTATTTGTCATTCGCAGCAGGTAGAATATACCAAATAAAGGGGTTGCACTATCTACTAGAGTCAATTCATAAATTAAAAGATAAGATTCCACTTGTTGTTGCAGGTGACATCAATCAAGTTCAAAACTACAAGGATAAAATATTTGAACTATCTAGAGGGCTTGATGTCAATTTTTTAGGATTGTTAAAAGACAAAAATCAATTATTAGATGAAATTAGAAATTCAAGATTATTTATATTTCCATCAGTTACTGAAGCCATGTCAATGATGTTATTAGAGGTGGTTTCGACCAAAACACCAATTATAGCATCTGATATACCTGCAAACAAAGCAATATTTTCCGATGAAGAAATATTATTTTTTAAAAGTGAAGATTCAAATGACTTATCTTTAAAACTAGAGTTTGCTTTAGCTAATGAAGATATAATGAAAAGTAAAGCGAAATTAGCTTTTGAAAAATTAGAAAAAGAATACGTATGGGAGAGAATATCCGACGAATACTTAAAAATTTTTAATAATAATTAATATTAGAGTGAATTATAAAAATCCCTAGTTAATTTTTTATTCAATTAATATTGATTTAGAAATACTTTTAAGTATTATAAAAATATCTCAAAATAAGTCCTTAGTGATGGTAACATTCCCCCAATTTTATTAGAATTTAAATTAACAGATTTAATTCTTTGAGATAGAACAATTGAAAATCTATAATCAAGAGTTTTGATATTTATTGAAAAGTTAGGCTTTCAAGTTTTCAAAATCACATTGTTTTAACTTTAATTGAAGGTATTAACAACAATTATAGATTTAGATAAATGAATACCCCCTCTTACTTAATTATAACAATATTAAAGCAATTTATTTTTACTAGATTTGAAATCAAATCTTAAATTAATTATTCAACTCAATTTTTATTTTTGACTCATTAGTTTTTACATTTCTTGTTTTGTTCATAAAGAGATCATATAGTGATGCTAATTTTAATTGACTAAATACTTTGCAATAATATATTAAATAATGAAAGAGGTTTTAGACAAAAGCAAGGTTGATCTTCTAAGTATTTTAACTGCTAAGGAGCGTTCTAAAAAAAAAACAGAGTCTCTAATTTTAAAAAATACTGACTCTAATGTTAGCTTATTACATTTTATCAGAAAACACATTAATTTATATTCTTCAAAAAACCATATAATTTCTACAGCTACTCAATTTAACATTGAGAAACTAAAAGGGGTTAAATATTCCTCCATAACCAATATAAAGAAGATTAATGATGTAAGATATATCAACAAGTTTTTTCGTACAATAAATAGCATATTACCTGATTCAGGGCTTTATTTCGGCTCAGTTGAAACATACCCAAACCGTAGAAAAGTAATATTAGATAAATATCCGCCAATATTAAACTATATTATTTACGTTCTTGATTTTATTTTTAAGCGAATTTTTCCAAAGCTTAAGATTACAAAGAAGCTATATTTTTATTTGACAAAAGGAAAGGGTAGGGTAATATCAAGAGCTGAAACTTTTGGCCGACTTTACTTTTCTGGATTCGAAGTGATAGATGAAATTACAATTAATAATTCTTTATATTTTATTGCTAAAAAAACAAAAGAACCCATTTATGATTATCAACCTTCTTATGGTTTCATTATAAAACTAAGAAGAATAGGTTTTGGTGGGAAGACATTCAATGTATTTAAATTAAGAACAATGCACCCTTATTCTGAATATCTTCAAGAGTATGTCTATAAAAAAAACAACTTACAACAAGGCGGGAAAATCAAAAATGATTTTAGAGTTTCTCCTGAGGGTAGGATATTCAGAAAAATTTGGTTAGACGAAATACCAATGTTATACAATGTTATTAAAGGTGACATGAAATTAGTAGGAGTAAGGCCACTGAGCACACATTATTTTAACTTGTATAATGAAGAGCTTCAGTTCAAGAGGATTAAAACAAAGCCAGGATTAATTCCACCGTTTTATGCAGATATGCCCTCAACACTTGAAGAAATTATGGCCTCCGAAATGAGATATCTAAAGTCATATGAGAATAGTCCTGTTGCTACTGATTTTAGATATTTTTTAAAAGCGATGTTCAACATCTTAATTAAGAGGAAAAGAAGTAATTAAATTTTTTATAATTCTTAGTTATATTGTATCACATTGTACAATTTATAACAATGCCTTATTCTGAAATAAAACTTTTGCCAATTTGGTGATATTCCCAACCTTTACTCTTTAAGTCAAAATCGTTGTAAATATTTCTTCCATCGAATATAATATTATGCTTTAACCGATCTTTCATTTTATCAAAATCTGGACAGCGAAACTCTTTCCACTCAGTTAAAATTATAATTGCGTTAGAACCATTAATAGCATCATATTTAGTTTCAAAATATTTAACGCCGAAGTTTTTTAGATAGATGTTTTTCGCTTCAGGAGTTGCCTTTGGATCATATGCATTAATTTTGGCCCCTTTTTTTATTAAATCTTTTATTACATATATAGAAGGAGCTTCCCTCATGTCATTTGTTTCGGGCTTAAATGACAAACCCCACACAGTAAATGTATAATCATTTAAATTTTCCCCAAACCTTTCAATAACTTTATTTGAAATGACATGTTTTTGTCTATTATTTACATTTTCAACAGCATTAATTAACTCTGCTTTATAGTTAACTTCTGATGAAAGTTTATTTAAAGCACTAACATCTTTTGGAAAACAAGAGCCGCCATAACCACATCCAGGATAAATAAATGAATATCCAATTCTTTTGTCAGAGCCAATTCCAATTCGGACACTATTAACGTCAGCCCCTACTTTTTCACAAATATTTGCTATTTCATTCATAAATGAAATTTTGGTAGCTAACATCGCATTTGCGGCATATTTCGACATTTCTGAAGATCTAATGTCCATAGCAATAAAGCGATCGTTAGTTCTAAAAAAGGGAGAGTATAATTTTTTCATTCTATTAATTGAATCTTCATTATTTGCTCCAACAACTATTCTATCTGGCTTCATAAAATCGTTTATTGCAGCTCCTTCTTTTAAGAATTCAGGATTAGATACAACGTCAAAATATAGAGAAGAATTTCTAACTTTCAATTCTTTTTTTATGGTATCACGAACTTTGTCAGCAGTTCCAACAGGAACAGTCGATTTATTAACTACAATGAGATCATTTTGCATTTTTTGACCAATTTCTTTGGCAACAGTTAAAACATGCTTTAAGTCAGCTGAGCCATTATCTCCCATTGGTGTTCCAACAGCTATAAAAACAATTTCAACCTCATTAATACCAGTGACAAAATCTTTGTAAAAGCTTATATTCTCCTTCTTTATGTTATCCTTTATAAGTTTCGTAAGACCAGGCTCATATATTGGTATAATCCCATTGTTAAGGTTATTGATTTTTTTTTCATCCTTATCAATACACTTCACATTGTTACCCATTTCAGCGAAGCACGCTCCTGCAACAAGACCAACATATCCAGAACCGATAATTGCTATTTTCATATTCTTCTTTTTTTAGAATATTATTTTAGTAACCAACTTGATGATTGAATTTTCTCACCTAAACCATCAATTAGTTTTATGCCAAGATCCTTACAAACATCTTTTTCCGGAATAGTATCATTATCTTGATCTCCTCCATTTGCAAAATAAAGTTTGTACTCTGAACCAAAGGCACTAAATATTTTTTCAATTGTACTACAAACAGTGGAATTTTTATCTATTGACAGAAACACTTTATCAACTCCTTTTATGTTATTTACAATTATCAATCTTTCCTTTTCATCTTGAAAGGGTTTACTACCCTTTATTTCTCTTTGATAATCCGAATTCACAATCACAAATAACCTATCTGCCATCTTTTTAGCTTTTTGAAAGTACTCAATATGTCCCATATGAATAGGGTTAAAGTATCCGCTCACAATG
>MDSZ01198007.1_pt1 | contig 12010 bp, 11 predicted proteins | sample 811201 | NCBI WGS metagenome assembly MDSZ01 (sample SAMN05326647, study PRJNA326480) | marine metagenome | isolation source: seawater | place: Indian Ocean: North | collected 2010
TGGTAGCTCGTCAGGCTCATAACCTGAAGGTCGCAGGTTCAAATCCTGCCCCCGCAACCAAATTTTCTAAAATTGTTAATGACAATTACAAATATCCAGTACACTAGGTATGTTTGGATGATTAACGATATTGGTTTATAGACAAATTTTATTAAAAAATAATTGTAGAAATTTCCAACAAAAATCTATGAAATTTTTATCATCAATCTAATTTTATATTAAGAAGCATCATTAAATACTAGTGAAATACATTAAAGATATTTACTGTTTAAACTAAAACATTTTAATTTTTATAAATATGTTTTTTATTTACAGCTTTATAAATTTTCAAAAGGTTTTTCAAAATATATCATTTTTCAATTCTTAACCTAGATGGATAAAAAATCGACAAATAAGACAAATTTTTTTTAGAAGTCTGGTTGAACATATTGTAAAAAAGTGAGAAATTCTTAAATCTTTTTATTTTTCAATTTTGCTACGAACACTGGGAGACAAAAAATAAAAAAAATAACTTACATTATCAATAATCTAAAAGTCGGTGGTACCGAGAAACAATTACTGTATTTGATTGAATGTATAAAAAAAGATTTTGAAATAAATATTTTTGCATTTTCTTCTGGCGAACTTCTGCCTAAATTTAAGAGTTTAGGAGTAAGAGTAACTTTTGGTCAAAATAATTTTTTTTCAATTTTTAGATTTATTCATTTTTTAATATTTAATAAAACAGATATCTATCATTTTTTCTTACCTAAATCTTATATTATTGGAGGTTTATTTACTATATTTTCAAAAAAAAAAAAGATTATGAGCAGAAGATCACTTAACAGTTACCATAAAAAATTCTTTTTTGTTTCACTTTTTATTGAAAAATTTCTTCACAAAAGAATGGATTTAATTTTGACAAATACTAGTGCGATCAAGCATCAACTAGTAAATTATGAGGACGTGCCAGTCGAGCAAATAAAAGTAATACCAAATTTTGTAACAAGCTTAATTGCAAAAAGAAAAAAAAGTAATTCTAAAATTATTAAAATCGGATATGTGGCAAACTTTATACCTTATAAAAATCACATACTTTTATTAGATATATGTTCAAGAATAGATATTAAAAAAAAATGGCAAGTAATTTTAGTGGGATCCGATGTAAAAGGTTTTAAAAAAAAAATAAAAAATAGAATTAGTGAACTCAATTTAAATAAAAAAGTGAAATTGTTGGAGCCACAAAAAAAAATTGACAAGTTTTATAAAGAAATAAATTTTTCTTGGAGCACATCAAGTGAAGAAGGTTCATCTAACTTTTTACTTGAGTCTATTTTTCATGGTCTACCTATCATTGCTTTTGATGTTGGAGGTAACAAAGATTTTTTTGATAAAAATGGTTTTTTGATACCAACATACGATTTTGAAACTATGAAAAAGAAGCTTGAATACATGATTCTGAATGATTTGAGTAGGTTTAAGGCTAATTCACTTAAAATTTGCAAAAGAAAATTTAACAATAAAAATAACATTAAGTTATACACTTCAAATTATAATTCGTAAAATCACTTGACGTTCATGACACGAACGTTAGACTGTTCATATTATGAACAAAAATTATTCTAAAAGTACAGAAGTAGAATTAAAACTTTTTAATCAGATTGAAAAAAATAAAGATCATTCTCAAAGATCAATTTCAAAAGAACTTAATATTGCTTTGGGCCTTTCAAATGCACTTCTAAAAAAATTTGTTAATAAAGGATTTTTAAAGTTATCTCAAGCTCCCATGAGAAGATATTTTTATTACATAACACCAAAAGGGCTTGTTGAAAAAGCAAAACTTACCTCAGACTTTTTAAAATCATCTTTACAATTCTATAATAAAATAAGAAATCAGTACGAAAGAGAGTTTATTAAACTAAAAAAAAATAAATACACAAAAATTATTTTAGTTGGAATAAGTGAATTTACGGAAATAGCAATATTAGCAGCAAAGCTTGTAGATATAAAAATTAATTTCATTGTTGACGCAAATTATAAAAAGAGAAAGTTCTGTGATATACCAGTTAAACCTCAAATTGATAGTTATTTAAGTAATAAACAAAATAATTTATTCATCATTTCTTCTCAAAATGGAGTTTCAAATTTAATTAAAAAATTATCGAAAAAAAAGAACGTTATTAAACCTGACTTTTTACTATTGGATTAATATGAGTTGGATAGTTGTAAATACTAAAGTTAATAATGAATTAAAAGCCACCGTTAACTTAAAAAGACAAGGATTTGAGGTTTTTTTCCCTAGAATCAAAAAATTCAGTTTTGGTTTAAATAAACTTAGAGAAAAAATTAAACCATTATTTCCAGGTTATATATTTGTGAATTTAAAAGAAAATCAAAATTGGCTAAAAATTAATTCCACTTTTGGTGTTAAATTCATTTTGAAGTTTGGTGAAGAAAACTATATTTTACCTAACGAAATTTTAAAAAGTATAAAAAGTAAATGTAATAATGAAGAAATTTGTAATTTAGACTTGTGTAAAAAAGGTGAAAAAATTTCAATTATTAAGAATAATATACCAAGTCTAAAAGGAATCTTTATTGAATACATTGATGAAAAACGGTCTTTCGTTTTTATCAACTTATTAATGAGAAAAATTAAAACAAAGGTTTTGAATTCAAATATTCAAGTTTTGAATTAGTTTTTACTTTTTTCATTTTTGTCTTAGTAAATTTACTTGGACTGCGGTAGCTATGTCAGAAAAAAAAATTAATATGTGCTTTGTTTGTGATGCTTTTCCAAATAGATATACCGGAGCTAGTTCTAGAGTGTATTTTGAGTATATAAATTTTTTTCTTATCAAAGAATATCCAGTAACATTGATTTATTTTGGAGAGAAAAAAAAAGAAGAGAATATATTTAAAAATAAAAATATTCAAATTTTCAAACTTCCATCGGCAGAACATTTAATTCCAAATAGATTCACTATTATAAAAAAACTTGATGTTTACAAAAAAATCGAGGCAATTGTAAAAAAAAATAGGTGTGATTTAATTCTAGGTTTTGATATTGTAGCTATTTCTCAGATAATTAAAATTCAAAGTATAAAAAAAGTAGGATGGTTAGGTGATCTTAGGTTTTTAACAAATATGTATAATTTTTATTATTCAATTTTAGAAAATCCTTATAACCTCAGGCATATTTTTTATAATTTTTATCAAAACATTTTACTAAAAAAATTTTATAAAAATAATTTAAAATACCTCGATAAAATCATTGTTTCATCTGATTCATCTGTCGAAGAACTTAAAAAAATAAAAGTCTCATCTGAGTTCCTCCCCTATCCATGGTCAGAGAGTTTTAAAATTAAAACTAAACAAACTAAAAGGCCAACTTTTTTATTTTTTGGTAACTTATCAGGACTTGGTTCAAGATCATCAATTCAAGAAATAATTCGTAAAATTTATCCAAGCATGATTGAAAGTTTTGGAAAAAAAAAATTTGAAATATTAATTGGAGGAAAAAACTTTGAAAATAGTTTTTTAAGTAGAATTAATTTGAAAGATTTTCCTGAAATCAAATATTTAGGCTTTATAAAGGATATTGGTAATATTGCTTCAAAATGTAATGCTTTTATATTTCCTGGAAAGGTTCCAATAGGAAATAGGTGTAGGTTATTATCTTGTTTATCGTCTGGTATATTATTAATTGCATCTAAAAGTGTTACGCTAGGGAATAGTTTTTTAAAACATAACTTTAATTCTTTAATCGCAAATAATAGTAAAGAGTTCATAAAATACATGCACATTTCATTAGAACATAAATCAAAAGTAAGTTTTTTAATAAAAAATGGAAAAAAAACTTTCAAAGATAATTATGAACCAAAGCAAGCATCAAAAAAATTGGAACTTAAAATTTTAGATTCTTAGTATCTATGTAATTAAAAAAATTAATTATGATAATTCATCACAATTTAAAAAACGGAAAAATAGATAGATGTCAAGTTTGTGGAAATACAAAATTAACAAAAGTTGTTAATCTAGGTAAGCAGCCCCCTTGTGATTCTCTGTTAAATAAAAGTGATCTAAAAAAAAAAGAAGAAAAATTTCCTTTAAACTTTTTATTTTGTAAAAAATGTTTATTAGGGCAAATTAATTATGTCGTACCTAAGAAAAAGTTATTTTTTTCTGAGTATCCATATAGAAGTGGAATTACAAAAACACTGGTTGAAAAACTATACAATACGTCTGAGTCTTTAGTCTCAAAAATAAAATTCCCAAAAAATAAATTGTGTGTAGATATTGGATCTAATGATGGAACTTTATTGAAAGGTTTTAAACAATTTGGCTTTAGGGTACAAGGAATTGAAGCAACTAATATTGCTAAGATAGCTAATAAAGATGGTATTGATACTATTCAAGCTTTTTTTAATTCTAAAATTTCTAAAGAAATTATTGAAAAAAAGGGAAAAGCTTCAGTAATTACCGCAACTAATGTTTTTGCTCATGTGCCAAATATGTCTTCTCTAATGATGGGCGTTGACAAACTTATTGAAAGAGAGGGAGTTTTTATTACAGAGTCTCACTACTTATTAGATTTAATAAAAACACTGCAATATGATTCTATATATCATGAACATTTAAAATATTACACTCTACATTCACTTAAAGTTTTTTTTGATTATTATAACTTTGAAATATTTGATGTTGAATTTATAAAAAATTACGGCGGTTCAATAAGAGTGTATGCTGCAAAAAAAGGAGTATATAAAGTAAAAAAAACAGTGATTAATTGTATTAAAAATGAAATTAAATTGTTCAAAGATTCAGATAAAGTTTTCAAATTATTTAGTTCTAAAATCAAAAATAATAAATCTGAAATAATTAATTTAATAAACAAATATTTAAAAAAAGGACAAAAAGTTGTAGGTATTGGTTGCCCAGGTAGATGTAGTACTATACTTAATTATTGTAAAATAAATAAAAAAAAAATGATGTACATAGCCGAGCAACAATCTTCTTTAAAATTAAAAAAATTTCTTCCAGGTATGCATATTCCAATTATTGATGAAAAAGAAATGTTTAAAAGTCCTCCTGATCTTTCAATACTACTTTCTTGGCATTATTCAGATGAGATAATTAAAATACTTAGAAAAAAGGGTTTTAAAAGTAAAATATTAATTCCATTACCAAAATTAAAAATTGTATAAAGTAGGAATTATTGGAGTAGGATTTAGTTCAAAGGTTTATATTCCAGTATTTTTACAAAAAAAAAAATTTATCATAACAGGTATATGTGACGGTGGATCAGAAAAAGCAAAAAAAATTATTAAAAAATATAATCTTAATTGCGAATACTTTACAGCAGCAGAGGATTTAATAAGTTCAAAAAAAAATAATTTAATATGTGTCGTTTCTCCACCCGAAACTCATCATAATTTTGTTAAGTTAATAGTCGATCAAAACAAAAACTTTATTTGTGAGAAACCGCTTGGTTTAAAAAAATTTTCTGAAAAAAAAATTATTACCTCAGATACTTTAAACATAGTTAATTATCACTACAGATTTGAAAAATTCATTTTGTTTCTAAAAAAAGAAATAAAAAAAAAAAAAATTGGAGAAATCAAAAAAATAAAAGTTATATGGAGATTTAATCCATTGAGCATACAAAATTATAGTTGGAAATTAGACAAAAATCGAGGTGGTGGTGTGAGGAATGAGATTTTGTCACATGTGTTTGACTATATTTATTTCCTCATTGGGGAAAAGTTTGACAAAATAGAGGTGATTCAGAATAAAAAAATTAAAAAAGGAAATAAACTTAATGAGGTACTAAATTTAAGATTAAGTACATCGAAAACATGTAAAATAGAAATTCTTTTAGCCAGAGGCGATAATTTTCTAGGTGCACACAAAATTTTTGTAAAAGGGTCAAAGTTTTCTGCTTTAATATCTTTTAAGTACCCCTTTGACATAAAATCAAAATATTTAAAAATTTTCAAAAAAAATAAAAAAACTTACAAAATTTTAAATAATAACAAAGATGTCTTTTTTCATGACGATGATAGAAAAAATTCCTTCAGTATGATGCTAGATTATATTGAGAAAGATAAGAAACATGAATTTTTGCCAAACGTTAAAACCTCGAATTTGATTTGGAAATACCTTGACAAAATTGAAGTATGAAGATCTTTATCTGCGTTCAATGTAGGTTATCATCAGCAAGGTTACCAGGAAAAATTCTAAAAAAAATAAATAATAAACCATTAGTTTCTTATATTATCGAAAAATTAAGGAAAACAATTTTAAAAAAATCATTTTTTATACTCACTTCAACATCTAAAACCGATAATAAATTAATTGATTACTGCAAGAAAACAAATGTTAGATTTTATACTGGGTCGCTGAATAATGTATACAAGAGATTTGAAGATTTTAGTGAAAAATTTGAGGCAGATGCTGTTATCAGATTATCAGGAGACAGTCCTTTACTTGACGTTGATTTAATCAATAAGTTTATACATTTGACTGAATCCAGAAAAAAGTATGATATAATCACAAATCTTTTTCCCAGAACTTTTCCATCAGGACAATCAGTTGAAGTTATTTTTAAAACTGCTTTTAAAAAAGTAATAAAAAAAAATATGAGTCTACATAACAAGGAACATGTAACTAGCTATTTTTACGAAAATGCTAGCAAATTTTCTATTTTAAATATTTCTTGTCCATACAAACATAGATTTCCTAAGTTATCAATTGATACTCAAGAGGATTTTAATAAGTTTGATAGGTTTATTAAGTCTACAAATAATAAAGATCTAGAAATAAAAAAGATTATTAAAACTTGGGAAGACCTTGGTTAAGAAAATTGATGTAGGTGTTATAGGACTGGGAGTTGGCGAACAGCACCTTATTGGATATTTAAATTCTAAATACGTTGATAATGTACATATCTATGATTTTGACATAAAAAAACTTAAATCTATAGAAATAAAATATAAAAATGAAAGAGTTAAAATCTGTCATAATGAAGATGAAATAATAAATAATACAGGTGTAACAGCGATTTCAATTGCTTCATATGATCATTTTCATTTTAGACAAATTATAAAATCAATAAAGAATAAAAAGCATATTTTTTGTGAAAAACCAATTTGCTTAAATTATTATCAGTTAAAAAAAATTGAGAATTTATTAAAAGAAAAAAAAATTGTTATGACTACTAATACAATTCTGAGATTGTCACCACGATTTATCGACTTAAAAAAAAAAATTGAAAAAAATTATTTTGGTAAAATTTTTTATATCGAAATGGATTACAACTATGGAAGATTAAAAAAAATTACCAATGGTTGGAGAGGTAAGATTAAAAATTTTTCTGTTGTTTTGAGTGGTGGTATACATATGATTGATTTACTTCAATGGTTTACAGAAGATTTACCAATAAAAATAAAATCATTTTCAAATTCAATTTGCACAGAGAACTCAAATGTTAGTGTTAAGGATTTTAATGTTAGTATTCTTAAGTTTCAAAGTAGTTTAGTAGCAAAGATTTCAAGTAATTTCGGATGTATTTATCCACATTATCATAGAGTGATAATTTATGGTACAAAAGGAACTTTTGAACAATCATTCAATAATGATTTAATAATAAAAAAAAATGGGAACAATTTTAATACATTAAATGTACACTCCCCTTATCCAGCTGTAAAAAAATATGGTCTAATAGAAAATTTTTTAAGAGCCATAATATTTGGAGAAAAGTTAATTATTGATAAAGTTCAAATGATTCAAACAATGAAAATATGTTTAGATATGGTAAAGAGATAAGAAGAAGTTATGAATAGTTTTTTTCGTGTTGGTATTTTAACTACTATTGATCAGCCTTTGTTACCTTTTTATATTGAATCGATTTTATGTCAAAAAATTAATAATATTATTGTTATTTGTGATTCAAAAACGATTAGTGATAAAGATAAAAAAATTTGGAATGAAAGAACAGGTGGTGTTTTTAAAAAAGAGGATGGTGAAAATGCTAATATTTACCAAATGGAAGAGGCAAAAATTCCTTTTTATTTTGTGAATAATCATAATGACAATAAAACACTAAATTTAATTGATAGCTTATCTGTTAGCGTATTGTTAAATGCTGGAACACCAAGGAAATTAAATCAAAATATTTTCAGTAACGTTAAGCATGGTTGTATAAATGTACATCCTGGGTTGCTTCCCTTTTATCGGGGATGCTGTGCTGTAGAATGGGCTTTATTCAATGATGACAAGATTGGTAATACAGCACATTTCATAAACAAGAAATATGATGAAGGAAATATTATAACTTCAGAGTGGTATAAGTTTTCAAAGGATACAGATTATCAATCAATACGAACACGTGTTTATAAAGAAGGTATATCTTTAGCAGGCAGAGTACTTAGAGAAGTACTCGATAAAAATATGCTACCAACAGACGGAATTCGTCAAGACCCTTATTCTGCAAAGTATTGGAATCCAATTCCCGACGATAAATTCAAGACAGTATTAAAAAAAGTAAGTGAAGGAAAATACCGATATCAAATTCTTTGATTTTGGAGCTAAGAATAAAATATATAATGTAAGTCAACTTTAATGTATTCAGAGAAAGACAAGAGTTAAGTTTAATAATTAATCGTTTACACAAATAAATAAAATTAATCTATATGTTACTAACTATAAAGCAGATGAGAGAAATATAGCTAAATAGATACTTTAAACAAACAAAGTATTTATGTATGAAAATTAAAAAAAAACCTTAAACTTTTTCGATAAAAAAACATTTTAAATCAAAATACTTAGCTTAGATAAATGGTCAAATTTTAACTTTAAATAGTTAAAAAGCTTTGAAATAGATTAAAAGAAAATATTTAAATTACTTTAAAAAAAAAAAAAATATGTTACAGAAAAATCTATAAAAACTCTCTAATCAAAATAGATCTAGTTTGTTTTTAAATTTATTTTTAAAAATATGAAAATTCCGTTCGGTAAACCAATAATTGAAAATAAGGAAATTCAAGAAGTTTGTAAGACTTTAAAGTCTTCAATTCTTGTTCACGGAAAGAAAACTGAAGAATTTGAAAATCTATTCAATAGATTCACTGGTTCAAAATTCGGTGCGTCTGTTTCATCTTGTACAACAGGTATGCATTTAGTTTATAAATTTTTAGGTATTGGCTCTGGAGATGAGGTGTTGGTTACATCTCAAAGTCATGTAGCAACTGCGCATTGTATAGAATATGTTGGTGCAAAACCAGTTTTCATAGATTGTGAATTACAAACAGGTAACATAGATCTTAATAAAATAGAAGAAAAAATAACAAAGAAAACAAAAGCTATTGCTATTGTCCATTTTGCAGGGATTCCAGTTAATATGAACTTATTGAATAAGATATCCAAAAAATTCAAATTAAAGATTATCGAGGACTGCGCTTTAGCACTTGGTTCAAAAATTAATAATAAGCATGTTGGGCTAATTGGTGAAGCCGGGATTTTTTCATTTTATCCAATAAAACATATTACAACAATTGAAGGTGGAATGATTATTTCAAAAAATAAAAAACTTATAGATTTTGTAAAAAAAAATCGAGCTTTCGGGTATAAAAAAAACACCAGGGATAAAAATTCACTTTACGATGTAGATTCACTTGGTTTTAATTATAGAATGAACGAGATAGATGCAACGATTGGTATTTGTCAATTAAAAAAAATAAGAAAATTTTTAAAAATAAGAAAAAGAAATTTTAATCTTTTTGAAAAAAAATTTAAGGATTTGAAAAATATTAGTTTTTTATCAAGTCATTCAAAAGCGCTTTCAAATTCATATTATTGTTTCATAATCTTACTTCATGGAATTTTAAGGGGAAAAAGATTAAAAATTGTAAAAGAGCTAAAAAAAAAAGGTATTGGCACTAGTGTTTATTATCCAGGTCCTATACCTATGCTAGCCTTTTACAAAAAAAAATACTCCTCGCTTTTAATAAACTTTAAGAATGCAAATGAGATTTCACAAAATTCTATTGCTTTTCCAGTTGGTCCTCATATAAGTAACTTTGAGGTAGATTACATAGTCAAAAATTTCAAAGATATAATAGGGAATATTAAATGAAAAAAAAAAAAGTTTTATTGATTGGTGGTGGTGGTTTTATTGGGCATAACCTGGCACTATCTTTAAAAGAAAGATTTGAAGTTTCAGTAATAGATAGTCTGCAAGTTAATCATCTTGGTGAACATACTTTAAATAATAATTTGTTATATATAAATTTTTTGAATACGAGGCTAAATCTCCTAGAAAAAAACGGTATTATTAGTCATATAATCGATGCGAGAGATTATCAACTTTTAACCTTTAGATTAAAAAAAATTAAGCCAGATATTGTAATACATTTAGCAGCAGTAGCTCATGCCCAAAAAGCAAATAAAGACCCATACTCAACTATTGATCATTGTATGCGAACTTTAGAAAACGTTCTTGATATTATAAGGTCATCAGATACACATTTTATTTTTTTTTCTTCATCAATGGTTTATGGAGATTTTACACAAAAGAAAGTTAAAGAGGATTTTAATTGCAATCCAAAAGGAATTTATGGAGCGTTAAAATTTGGAGGAGAAAAATTAGTGATTGCTTATAATCAAGTATTTAATAATAAATACACAATTATTAGACCATCAGCTTTGTATGGTCCCAGATGTGTAAGCAGAAGAGTAATCCAAATATTTATTGAGAATGCAATTAATAACAAAAATATAGTAATTGATGGAGATGGAGAAGAAAGTTTAGATTTTACATATATTGATGATTTAATTTCTGGAGTCGAAGCAGTTTTAAATAGTGATAAATCTTTTGGACAAATATTCAACATTACTTTTGGAAGAGCTAGGAAAATTAAAGATCTAGCTGAAATGATAATTAAATTTTTTCCAAATATAGAATTAGAGTATAAAGAAAGAGACAAACTTTTACCATTAAGAGGAACACTAAGTATAAAAAAAGCAAAAAATTTACTTAATTATTCCCCAAAGGTTTCTCTTGAAGATGGAGTAGAAAAGTATATTAAGTTTTACAAAAATTTAAATTTTTAATGAAAAAAATTAATTTAATATTTATCAATATAGATAAAAATTTGTCTGACTTTTTTCATTTAAGACTAAGAAAAATAAAAAATTTAAATTTTTTATTATTACTTGATATCAAAAAACCTCTAAAACCATTTCCTTTTGAATGTGAATATTTTAATCCTGAGAGTTTACATTTTGGTGATTATGAAAATAATACACTCTCATATCCTCCCATTGATGAGTCAGTTATGTCTAAAATGAATGAACATAATCATATGATCATGAAAATGCTTGACAGGGGATTGAAACCGTTAAAGATGGCAGAATATCACAGAAAAATAAATTCTACTTTTTCTTACAAGAAAAAAATACCGTACTTTGAAATGAACTATGATGTAAGAAGAAATATCATTCAAAAACATTTGAAATTTTGGAATTATAAAATTAATAAAAACAAAATTAACTTTTTTTTCTCAGTTACTACACCACACGTTGTTTATGATTATATACCTTACTTGATTTGTAAATTTAAAAAAATAAATTCTTTGGTAAACCTAACTTATCCTTATGAAGGAAGATTAATTTCATCAGACATAATTGAATCCAATTTTAAAAAAATAAAAAATAACTTCATTAAAAATAAAAAGAAAATAAAGAAGAACTATAAATTTTCTAAACCAATTAATGACTATATATATCAGTTAACTAATAGACAAAATCCTGTGTGGTTTAATCAAAATCTTGATACGCAATTTTATTCAAAAGTATATAAAAGTAATTTCCAATTTATATTATCGATTTTAAAAAGTTATTTAAAGTTTGACTTCAAGTTATTAAATCATAAAAAAGTAATAAAAGAATATGAAGATAAATTCTTTGAAAAATATTTTTTTCTATCTAGTTTCATAAAGAAGTATGCACAAAAAAAACTTCCCGAAAAAAA